>Ga0137410_10000407_pt1 | contig 30185 bp, 22 predicted proteins | sample CZODoug1_16funga_FD_108878 | JGI IMG/M metagenome (GOLD analysis project Ga0137410, IMG submission 108878) | Vadose zone soil fungal communities from Angelo Coast Range Reserve, California, USA - CZODoug1_16fungal (Illumina Assembly) | ecosystem: Environmental > Terrestrial > Soil > Vadose zone... | reverse complement strand
CGGGCGCCAGCATCGTGGATTTCGCGCGCAACGGACTTGATTCCGGTAACGCATTCTGTGGTCCTTTCCCGTGTTCGGTTCTTGGGCTGCCCGAGCCCGCGTTTGGCGGCATACATTCCACTGTGGTGGACCCAGCAGATCCCACCAACGTGAAGCACCTCGGTTCCAACGTCATGTACTTCCCCAGCGGACGGACGAAGTATGTCGGCCTGCATGCGACGTTCAAAACCTCGGGCGATCATCTGGCGCGCGGAATTCGGCACTGGGACCTGGCGGTTTCATATACGTACTCCAAATACCAGAGCAACGTAGCGTCGGCAGACGGCAGCGGGGGCGATTTCTCGATCCTTAGCCGCGCCGAGGATTACATTCGTCCGCACGTGGGACACTTCGGGTCTTCCGGCTTGGACCGCCGCAACATGTTTACGATTGCGCCGACCTTCGACTTGCCGCGCGGGCCGCGGCTTTTCATCATCGCGCAGATGGCTTCACCGCTGGAACTCAGCGCTCGTCTTCCACAATTGGATGGCGGAGTCGCGGGCGAAATCTTCCGCACGGACGCGACCGGTGACGGCACCGTCGGTGATCTCGTGCCCGGAACCAATGTCGGTGGTCTCGGCGGCTACTCAGGCAACGATCTCAATCGGGTGATCAGCGTCTATAACAACAATTACGCGGGCCGGTTCACTTCGGCAGGTGCGGCGCTGGTGAATCCGAATGGCACCACGCCCGCACTGTTTACCTCCGACCAAGTCTCGAAGCTCGGCGCGCTGTATCCGTTTCTTCAGCAGCTGCCGGGAAACACCGCGCAAGCCACATGGCTTAAAACGGTCGATATGCGTCTAAGCTGGCCGTTTCGTATCGGAGAGCGAGTTCGCCTGGAGCCGAATGTGGCCGCTTTTAACGTACTGAACTTTGCCAACTTCGGAGGTGCGGGACGCCAGTTGAACGGCGTGCTCGACGGTTCTCCGGGTAGTTCATTGAACGGCGCGAGTTCTGCGGGCACGTGCGGCAATTCGAATGCTTTCTGTACCTCGCGGCTGGACCGGGTCCTGCCCGGTTCCGGCACCTACGGACTGGGAGCGCCTCGGCAGATTGAATTCGGAGTGAAGGTAATATTCTGATCTGTCATGGCCGTATCTGGCCGCGCAGTTGCTTTGAGAGTTTTTCAATCCTCTTCAGTTTGTCGAAGGCATCCTTTGGCAGGAGGCCTTTCTTCAACTGTTCAATGTCCCCCGGAATGCTGACTGCCAGAGCGGCCATTTCTTTCGCCTCGCGTTCCATCATGACGCTGTCCAGACGATGAGGGGAGAATTTGGGCTCGGGCGACGTCGGCCCGTCCGGAACTACCGGTGGAGGGGGCGTCGGATAACCATGGCGGCGCTGTCCACCGGAGCTGCTCACCAGGGCGACCGCGAGCAAGAAAATGCCCAGACAGGATCGGACAAACCATGATCTGCCAAATACTTTTCGCTGCATACACTTCTCCTGAAGCGTGCGGATAGGCCACCGTTGCGCATGTACAAATAGGTTCTTGCGGCCCAAGGTTCCGCGTTAGACTGCCAGTCTTTCCCCGCAAAGTTTAACCCCATTGCGTCTGCCGGTTGTCTTTAGATTGTCTATTTCCCAGGCCGGGCCTCAAGGAAAAAGAAGTGCCCTGCGAGGGTGCACGAGCATCCAAAGCGAAGGTCATTTTTTCGCTCGCTACGAACCCAGCGCCCGATTAGAAGGAGATGCCATGCCCGTCACAAATCATGAAATCGAGGCGCCCGGCGCCTTGCTCGCCGGTCTGGCTCATGCCCGACGCACTACCGACGCCCTGTTTGACATCGTACGAACCGATTCTCTCTACGAACGCCCGATTCCGGAGCGGCACCGGATCATCTTCTACATCGGCCATCTCGAAGCGTTTGACCGGAACCTTCTCAATGCAAGATTGCTATCGCTTCCGAATTCTTCGCCAGATCTCGATCGGCTGTTCGCCTTCGGGATCGATCCGGTAGGCGGAGGCCTCCCCACAGATCAGCCTTCCGATTGGCCCGCAATCGAGCAGGTCCGGCAGTACGTTGAGCAAGTCCGAGATGAACTGGACGAGGGAATCGGTCTTCTTGGGGAAGTTTCCAGTGCGGGGGGCGGTGAATTTTCCGCGGCGTTGCTGTTGAACGTCGCCATCGAACATCGGTTGATGCACGCGGAAACGCTGGCTTACATGCTGCATCGCTTGCCATACGAACGGAAGACCGGACATGTCGGCGCTCTTCGGGTTGGGTTTGCTGCTGCGCCTGCCAACTCAGCGATCGGTGATAGTGATATTGAAATTCCTGCAGGACCAGTCACTATGGGATTGTCCCGCACCGGCGACACGTTCGGATGGGACAACGAGTACGAGCGGCACTCGGTCGATGTGCCAGCCTTCGCCATCGATCGCCACAAGACGACAAACTACGAATATCTGGAGTTCGTCAACGCCAACGGCTATGACCGTCGCGAACTATGGAGCGACGCCGATTGGGCGTGGAAAGAATCCAACCGGATTTCGCGTCCCGCCTTTTGGGAACAACACGGCAGTGGAGAGTGGTTTTGGAAGGGAATGTTCGCGCCGATCCCGTTGCCGCCTGATTGGCCGGTCTACGTCAGCGAAGCCGAGGCGAGCGCCTACGCGCGCTGGGCAGGAAAGAGCCTCCCCACAGAAGCGCAGTGGCAACGTGCGGCGTACGGATCGCCGGACAACCAATCCAGAAGGTACCCATGGGGCTCGAAATCGCCCGACGCGACGCGCGGCAACTTTGACTTCCAGAACTGGGATCCGGTCTCGGTCGCAGCCCACCACGAAGGCGCCAGCGCTTTTGGAGTCGAAGACATGCTGGGCAATGGATGGGAATGGACCTCCACGGTCTTTGCGCCCTTTGCAGGATTTCAGCCCTTCCCGTTTTATCCGGGATATTCCGCGGACTTTTTTGACGGCAAACATTTCGTAATCAAAGGCGCGTCGTCGCGCACTGCTGCCTGTACGTTGCGGCCTTCGTTTCGCAACTGGTTTCAGCCGCACTACCAATACGTTTATGCGGGATTCCGCTGTGTGAGCAACCAGCTCGCGTGAGGACCGAATGATCTTGCGACAAGCAGTCCATGCCGTCGATGCCACCTCTGAATTTGCCGCCGAAGTTCGAGAAGGACTGCTCCATCCGGACCAGAAAGAGTTGCCGTCCAAGTATCTTTACGACGAAGTGGGTTCGGCGCTCTTCGAAGTCATCAGTGCGCTCCCCGAATATGGTTTGACGCGGGCGGATCAGCGTCTGTTGCGGGAGAATTCCGGCGAGATTGTCTCCTATCTAACGTCTCCCGTGCTGGTGGCCGAGTTAGGCAGCGGCAGTGGGAAGAAGACGCGCTATCTGCTCGAAGCGCTCGACCGCCATCAGCAAACGCGTTATTGCCCGATTGAGATTTCGCGCACTGCCCTGACGATGTGCGCGCGCGAACTGGGTGATATCGAGCACATCAGCATCGTTGGATTCGAGCGGGAGTATTTGGACGGCCTACTCGAAGTGGCCGACAATCGGCGTCCGAGCGAACAATTGCTGGTGCTCTTTCTGGGCAGCACGATTGGAAATTTCGACCGTCCGGCGGACGTCAAGTTTCTGCGCGCCGTGCGCCGAATTCTGCAACCCGGGGACGCGCTTTTGCTCGGCACCGACCTCATCAAACCCACGCCGCAGATGCTCGACGCCTATGACGACAGCCTGGGCGTGACGGCTGCCTTCAATCTGAACCTGCTGGCGCGCATTAACCGTGAACTCGGCGGCAACTTCGTCCTTCCGCAATTCGAACACGATGCGCGTTTCAATCCGGAGACGCGCAGCATCGAAATGCACCTGCGGTCCACCCGCCGCCAGAATGTCAGCATTGCTCGTGCAGGGCTCACGGTGACGTTCCGCGAGGGCGAAACCATCTGGACCGAAAGCAGCCACAAGTACTCTCGTCCAGAATTATTGCAGCTGGCCATGGCAGCGAGCTTTCGGTGCGAACAGCAGTGGATTGACGAGGAGTGGCCGTTCGCGGAAACGATGCTGGTAGCCGAATAGGCGCTATCATTTTCCCGGCGTCGGGACCGATGCGGATTGAGAATCAGTTATCGGCACGCCTTCCGCTTTGAGAAAATTTTCCGCCTCTTGCAGGCTGGCGCCGAAGGAGAGGCCGCGAAATTTCCCCCCCCGGCCAGTGTAAGAATTCCGATCACTTCGCCTTGTGCGGTGATGACCGGGCTTCCGCTCATCCCCTCGACTGCGGGGATGTCGGTGGCGAAGTCGCAATAGCATCCATCCTTGCGTTGATAGATCTGGCGACCCTGAATGCGCCCGGTGCGAACGAATGGCGAAAGCCCCCATCCCGTGAACGCTGTAATCCATACCGGTTCGCCTGTCGGCGCCGGCCGCGCGCGGATCCGCGCCGGCCGGAGATAGCCCCAATCGCGACCGCTATCGGCGGGACGAATCCGGCAGGCCGCCAGATCAAGCGACAGGAACAAGCGGCAGTCTTTGATCAGGAAGGCATGCAGTTGCCGGAAGCGACTCCACTCGTCGTCGGGAATCATCACGCTCAGTGTGCAGTCGTTGTGCGCTTGTTGGATGACGTGGGCGGCGGTCAGCATGGTTCCGCCGGAATCGGCAATCACGCCCGTGCCGCGGACGCGAGTGCGCATCGCCTGATGGTTCTCCGTGCAGAGGACTGGTACCGCGGAACGCAGCGCGGGCACGCTGTTTCCCGCTTGTGTCCAGGCCGATCCCACTAAAAGGGGAACGAGGGCTAAGACGGCAACTGTCCTCCTGCGAACACGCAGGTCCAGAATGCACCGCAGACATGCCACGCGTCATTGTAGAACGCGCGCAGACCACGCGGTTGTCGCGAGTTCTTCTGGAGAGAAGGGAATTGCTGCGGACTTATTTTTCCGGCTGGGTTTGATTGGCTGCCCTCATTAAACGGTTGTACTCCGCGACTTCCCGTTGGGCCTTGTCGGTTTGTCCCAGTTGGGTGTACACGTCGGCCAATGACATGTGCGCATCCATCGAGTCCGGATTCAACTTTACGGCCCGCATAAGCTTGGGGAGCGCCGCGTTGTAGCGTCCCTGCATTGAAAGCAGCTTAGCGTAGGCGACAGTAGCGTCGAAATGATTGGGATCGAGTTCGATGGCCTTTTCGAATTCCTTGATCGCCTGCGGTATTTGCTGTAACTGCATGCGCAGGGTGGCAACCAGGTAATGGAGATTAGCCGAACTGGGCAGGCACACCACCGCGGCCTGCATTTCCCGCAGCGCACCATCCAATTGTCCCAGCGATATCAGCGCCAGTCCAAGTTCGTAATGTGGTGCCGCGGACTCAGGCCAGGTCGCGGAGGCATTCCGAAGAAACGGGACGGCCTCCTCATATTTACCGTTGTGCATTAGCGCTGTACCGAGGTTGAACTGAGCTCCGGGAAGGTCGGGTTCGTGGGCAATAATGTCGCGGAGGTCGGCGATCTCTTCATCAAAGTTGCCTTCTTCCCCCTTGATCAAAGCTCGGTGGTAGCGATTGGCCACCTCCACTTTGTCCTTGGGATCGATGGCCGCCTTCCCGCTTTTCTGAGGTTTGCTGGTTTCGGAAGCCATATAGCCGAGCGCGCGCAGCTTCTCCACGACGAGGGGATCTAACTTTGCGTCCCTGGTCTGGGTGCTGCTGGTTTTTTGCAAAAAGGCCAATAGCTGTGTATCGAGCGTGTCGGCAACCGCGCTCGCGGACGAAGCAAGATTCTTGCTGGCCCCGGGATCGACAGGCAGGTCGTACAGTTCCCGTCGAGGCGACTGCACGTACAGATATTTTCCGGAGCGCCAGGAGCGCAGTTCGCTCGCGCCGAAGATGCGGCGCGCATAACTGGATGCGGAAAAAATAGCGCGATCCGCTGATTTTTCTTTTTCATCCGACGCGGCTTGCGCCGCTTCCAGAAGCGGCAACAGCGACTTACCTTGCACAGTGGCGGGCGCGGCCACGCCGGCGGCCTGGAGCAACGAGGGAGCGATATCCACCAGAGCGACCCGTGAGTCGATCTGTTTACCGGCAAATTTTTGTTCGGGCAGTTTCAGCAACAACGGCACATGGACGGTCTCATCGTACAAAAACATGCCGTGGCGCTCTTCTCCGTGTTCGCCGAATGCTTCGCCATGGTCAGCGGCAATCGCGATCAGCGAATTCTGATACAGACCGCGCTGGCGGAGGGTCTCCATCAGGCCGCCAATCACCGAATCGACATACGCGATCTCGCCGTCGTAGGGCTCTTTCGCATATCGTTCCTTGAACGGAGAGGGCGGGTCATACGGATCGTGTGGATCGTAGAAGTGCAGCCAGATAAAAAATGGTTCCGTCTGGTGCTGGCTCAGCCAGCGCAGAGCGCGGTCGGTGACGTCGCCGGCGCGGCGTTCCACGTTGTGATAGCGGTCTTCGCCGGGCCGGGGATCGTGAAAATCCGTGTCATAGAGGTCGAAGCCGCGGTCGAAGCCGGGCGCCGTTCCACCCTTGGCATCGAGAATGTTGGCGCCCAGAAAGGCGGCCGTGCGATAGCCGTGCTGGTGAAGCAGGTCGGGGACGTAGGGTAAGTCTTTGCTAAGCGGTATTCCCAGGTCCTCCAGATGGTTGAACTGGGGATAGGTTCCGGTCAGCAGGCCGGCGTGCGAGGGAGTCGTCAGCGGCACCTGGCAATAGGCCCGGGTGAAGATGGCGCTTTGCTGGGCGAGAGCGTCCAGGTTGGGCGTTAAGCCACGCTTCGACCCAAGAAACCCCATGCGGTCGGCGCGGGTCGTGTCCATGGTGATCAGGATGAGGTTGGTCCGCTTTACGGTTTTAACAGGTGCGCGCTTGATGGTTCTTGGAGTGGTTGCAGCGTATGAACACTGCACGAGTAACAGAATCAGAAGGAAGCGATGAAAGGACCGCATACGAGAGAAAGAAGTTTAGCACGCGCGAGATGCCCGCAGGCCGCGCTTTGCACCGTCGAGGCGCGGTTGCGGTCGGCCTGCCGCGTCTCAAGGGCCGGCTTTCCCTCGAGTAGGACAAAAATTCCCTGCCTTTCGGCAGGGAGTCAAGAAAGCAACACCAACCGAGGCCTCAGCGAGTTGTTGCGGGCCTTGTGCCATTCGTCTTTGCTAGCGGCATGCAGACGCCCGGCGTGGTGGTGAAAGGCTGGTTCGTTTGGAAAGCGAAGGTGGTGAAGCCGTCGAACGATCCATAAAGATCGAACGCTGCCACCGAGGGTTTGAACGTAAATATGGCGGCGAACCCGGCTCCAGTTCCGCCACTATACGGATAGAGCGGCTGCCCGCCAAATTTGTTGGGTACGCCAGCAACGAGGGTCCCGGTATTGTTGGCGAGACATTGCCAATCCCACAGGCCAAAGGTTATTGTACCTGCGAGTCCGCCAACGTGAATGTTGGTGGCCTCAAGGCCGTCGCAAAAGTTTGTCAGATGGTAGCACTTCGTAGCGGCTTGGGCAGACGGAACGAACATGGCTGCCACGACGAGAACCAGAACGCAAATCCCGAACGTCTTCATAGTATTTTCCTCCTTGGAGTAGTTTTGTGGGCCCGAGTCTGACTAGTCCCGTAAAACCCAGGTTCAAATAGCGACGGAGTCACTAACGGGGAAGGCGATTCGAGGAAGTGAAACGGATCATGCTACCGTTCAATCGCCTTGTCAAGGGAGAAATGAGGCTGAGAAAAGTGGCGCATTTACAAGAACTTCATTCCGCGAGAACGCAAAAAAACTCCCTGCCCTAAGGCAGGGAGTCAAGAAAAAAACTAAAACAGAAACAGAGTTAGCGGCCGGTCGCGGACTTCGAATCGGGCGCGCGGTGCCCTAGCGGGTTGCAGGGGCCAGCGGTGGTGGTGAAAGGCTGGTTGGTCTGGAAAGCAAAGGTGGTCGAGCCGTCAAACGTCCCATACAGGTCGAACGATCCGAGGGATGGTTTGAAGGTGAAGTTGGCGCTGAAGCCATAGGCATTGCCGCTCGGGTACGGATAGGTCGGCGCGGTGCCAACCTTGTTCGGGCTGCCCGAGATCAGGGTGCCGCTGCCGTTGGCGAGACAGAGCCAATCCCACAGGCCGACAACTTCGGTGCCCTGGATTCCGCCCACATGGATCGTGGTCAGCTGCAGGCCGTCGCAGAAGTTGGTCAGGTGATAGCACTTCGTAGGAGTAGGATTGGCCTGGGCGGCCGGAACGAACATGACGGCCACGGCCACGGCCACAAGCAGAACAAAAATCCCGAACGTCTTCATTGTATTTTCCTCCTGAATGTATTTGGTGGGGCCCGAGTCCGACGGTTCCTGAAAACCAGGTTCAAATACCGACGGAGCTACAAGTGAGAGAAAAGGGGAGGATGGTTCGAGGAAACGAAACAGATCAGCTAAAGCGGATCATGCTACCGTTCGATTGCGACGTCAAGAGAGAAATGTCCCGGCCATTCGCATCGCCGCAGCGTCTTCTTAAGAACCACGTGATCTGTCGGAGAAGGCAAAAAAAACTCCCTGCCCTAAGGCAGGGAGTCAAGAAGTAAAACTAAAACAGAAACAGGTTCTTAGCGGCCGGTCGCGGACTTCGAACCGGGTGCCCGATGGCCTAGCGGGCTGCAGGCGCCAGCGGTGGTGGTGAAGGGCTGGCCAGCCTGGAAAGCAAAGGTGGTCGAGCCGTCAAACGTTCCATACAGATCGAACGCCGCGAGGGGTGGTTTGAAGGTGAAGTTAGCGCTGAAGCCATAGGCCGAGCCGCTGGGGTACGGATAGGTCGGCGCGGTGCCGAACTTGTTGGGGCCACCCGACATCAGGGTGCCGTTGCCGCCGGCGAGACAGAGCCAATCCCACAGGCCGACTACTTCGTTGCCCTGGATTCCGCCCACGTGAATCTGGGTGGCTTGCAGGCCGTCGCAGAAGTTGGTCAGGTGATAGCACTTCGTGGCGGCCTGGGCGCCCGGAACAAACATGGCGGCCACGACCAGAATTGCACAGCAGATAGCAAATTTCTTCATTGAGTTTCTCCTGGAAGTAGTTTAGTGAGACAAAAGTTGTTGACCGCAGCTACAACCACAGGGTTCAGGATAAATAGTTTCCGCGTATGCACCCCATTGCTCGTGGATGTATTCATCAAGAAGTTAAGGTCGTACTTGCGGGAATTTTTCTTTATGCGGGTCCGGGGAAACCCGCCAATTCGAGAAGCATCATGGAACAAGCCTGTTCTGTTGTCAAGGTCGGAATTGGAATATTCGCGAGGATAAATTGCAAGTGATAAAGAGTTACAGTGTATCGCCAAGCGAGGTGCATTAGTTTGCATCTTATGTGCGAACTGGCAGCAAAAACACCCGTGAAAGTTGGTATGGTGCCCTGCGGACTTGCGGCAAGCGCGCGCCGAAACCGGCGCGGACCGCCTGAGACAACGGGAGGGTCAAGAGACAGCCGAGTTTGAAAGCTCAACGGAAACGATCGACTTTTTATTTACTGTGGTGGCTTGGGCGAATTCTTAGCGGGCGCTTTTGGAGCGGCTGCCGGCGCCTTCTTCGTTCCCTTCGCGGCCACTCGGCAAAGGGGCGGCAGTTTGAAAAGTTTGGGATCGGGCTTCTCAAGTTTGACGTCCGTATACGTCATGGCGAACGCGGGTTTGGCGGAAGACGCAATTTCCACCTTTACCGGAAAACCATTCAAGTCTTCCGCTTCCCATAGCTTGACCTTAATGGTGGTACCGCTCTCCTTTTGTTTGAACACATAGTTTTCCGCGTGGCAGGCGTGTCCGTCGATGGTTTCCTTCTCTACCTCTGCGGCCGTGGAATGTTCCACGCTAAAGTCGCCGCTGCTGTACGCGAAGAAAGGATACGTGGCTGCATCCATCAGCGTCATGCGTCCGCACTGTTTGGGCTTGGTGACCCACTCCCTGGGCCGGATAAACCAGCCATTCTTGTCGGTCAGGCTAGTGATCCGGACTTCGTTCTCGTAAACGTACTCGGCCCGCATCTGTTTGCCCGAGCGATAAATCTTCATTTTGTCCCATTTCAACGGCCCGCCGCTGACGGACGCTGAGAACTCCTGGAAGGCGTCAAATGGGTTCTGAGCGTGAACCAGCGTCACGGCAAACAGAAACAGTCCTGCGAAGATTAGCCCTGCGCGACGGTGCATGAAGTCCTCGTCTCCGGAAATATCAACTTTTTGAAAATATAGCACGACCCTCGTTGCAGGCGGGGTAAGCGGAGCCGCTGGGGAAAACTCTGCTTTTTGGGTGGCGCAGCGGTTTACCGCTGCGATAATCGTTTTTTGACTCGGGCTTCAGCCCTTGAGGTGCGCGCCGGGTACTTTTTCCGCAGCGCTTTCTTGGCGACGATCCCGGCCTCAGCGGCTAAAAAGCCGTATGCAACTCAAGTCAGTTACCGCAGCGGTAAACCGCTGCGCCACCCAAAATCGGAATTCCGGTGATTACGTCCGTTTCGCTTCGCGCTTTGCGGGACGATGGTTTCGCGTTGACGCAAAAAGGAGATGCAATGGACAATGATGGTTGTGTACCGGTCCAGAAGGAAAATCCTACCTACGGGGAATCCCCAGTGATGGTTGCGTTGCGTACTCTTCTAATTTCTCTAGTTCTCTGTCTCGGTTGTTTGGCCCAGGCGAATCCGCCCGCAGACTTGGCGGCAAAGATCGAGCGGCAGATGCGCGCTCAGTTTGTGCTCCAACCCGAGAGGAAGGTCACGGTGGGTCCGCTCCGGCCCAGCGATTTTCCTGGCTACCAGGCACTCACGATCATCTTCGGCGCCAACGACAACAAGCAGGAATTCGAGTTTCTGCTCGCCGACGATCGTAAAACTATGATGCGCGTGTTCCACGTGGATCTGGATAAAGATCCCAATCTCGACGTGATGAAGCAGATTGACGTCAGCGGCCGCCCCACGCGCGGCGCCAGGGACGCGAAAGTCGTCGCCGTTGTTTACGACGATCTTGAATGTCCGTTCTGCGCGCGCATGCACGCGATGCTCTTCCCCACGCTGCTGAAGGAATACGGCGACCGCATCCAGTTTATCTACAAGGATTTTCCTCTTGAGGACGTTCATCCGTGGGCGGTGCACGCCGCCGTGGACGCTGGCTGCCTGGCGTCGCAGAGTGCCGACGCATACTGGGATTTCGCCGACTACGTGCATGCGAATCAAAAATTAATCAGCGGCCCGAAGGGTTCCGTCGGACAGAATGCCACCCTCGACCGGCTCACCACCGCGCAAGGCAAGAAGCACAATCTGGACGCTGCCGCCTTGCAAGCGTGTGTCAAGGCTCAGGACGAAAAAGCGGTCCGCGCCTCGCAGAAAGAAGGCGAGAAGATGGGCGTGAGCGCGACTCCAGAAATGTTTGTGAATGGCCGGAAGGTGGATGGAGCGCTTCCGATCGAAAACCTGCGTGCCGCGTTCGATCGGGCCCTGCAAGATGCGGGCCTCATTCCTGTGGAGCATAAGTCTACTTCCCCGGACACCAAGTGAGGACGCGCCGCCGCTCGTAACCCCGCGATGGGTAACGGCGGGAATCTTGCCGGCTTGCAGGTTTTGAAATAAGTTGATTTCAGCGCGTCTTTTGATGCGCATCTGAAGTATCGGGCGTCCAGCGTCGCCACTCTGGACGCCCTTAAATTTTTCCGGAGGGTAGGCAAAAATAAAGGCGATCCTCTTGCGAAGACCGCCCGTGAAATTCTTGTTCGGTTGAAACAAAGAGTCTAGGCTTCCAGACTCACGGAGTTGCTCTTCGCCGTACTTCGCGAATCCGACTCCAACAAGTTCTCCACAAGTTGACGGTTAGTGTTGCCGCGTGCCCCTACAGCATTGCGGAGGATCTCAGGAGGTCCGCTTGGCCCGCCTCCTACCGACGATGGAGGCGAAACGAGCGTGGGCGGTACCGGCGGCAGAGTGTGCGGCGGCAGGGTAGATGGCACTGGCGCCGGCGTGGGGGGGCCGGGCGGCAGAGTCCCCTGTGGGGGTATGGTGGACGGTATTGGCGCCGGAGTCGGCGGGCCTGGTGGCAGAGTCCCTTGGGGCGGTATGGCGGATGGTGTAGGCGCTGGTGTCGGTGGGCCCAGCAGCGCGGTGGTGCGAGGCTTGAAAGAGTCCTCGAGGGCTGCGAAAGCCTGCTGCGCCCCTGCCAGGTCTCCGGATTGGAGAGCTTGACCAATCGCCGCGAAGTCCTGAGCGCGGTCGGTGCGATGGAAAGTCGCTCCATTGCGGAGCGGACCGCTCTGCCCGAGCGCTACCAGCGCGTCATAGGCCTGCTGCGTGGCGGCGGCGTCCCCGGACTGTAGGGCAGTCCCCAACTGATCGAGGGCGACTTTTCGTTGATGCCAGAAGTCGTTCTTTTGCTGGTCGACCGACTGGTTCTGGGTTGAGTTAATTGTGACAACGAAAGCCGGATTCAGAGATTCGCCCTGACGGCCTCTCGAAGCCTGTTGCAGTTTCGCAAACGCCGTTTGCGCGCCCGCTAGGTCCCCCGATTGCAATGCGTGCCCGAGGGCTACGAAAGCGTTCGCGCGGCCGGAACCGGCAAAGGCTTCGGAATTGCTGAATGGGCCGTTCTGTCCGAGAGCGACGAGCGCGCTGTAGACCTGCTGGGCCTTCTTCAGGTCGCCCGACTGAAGGGCGCTACCAAGCTGCTTAATGTCTGCGCTGCGATTCTGATAGAAGTTTTGGAGCTCCTGAAAAAGCGAATTCGAGACCGACTGTGTGGACATTCGTTATCTCCCGGAATGAGTGGGTGAGGCAAATCATGAAGACTGGTTTGCCATACCTAAACTCCATCGGTGGTTCACCACAGAACTTTAGAGAGCACAGCCTGTTACCGGCCTACCGCGGGGAGGCGTTGAGAATACTTGAGAATTTAGATAAGTCTTAGCTGCCAAAACGCATTACAATGGTCGCCTTCCCCAGAGAGGCGGTTTCATGTTTAGACTCCGCATTTACCTCTGGTCCATTCTGTTTGTAATGCTGCCGGTCGCCGCGTGCGCGTGGGGGCCGATCGGCCATATGACAGTCGGTTACGTCGCGTACCAGAACCTCACTCCCGCGGCAAAAGCCCGCGTGATCGAGTTGCTCAAGTTGAACCCCGAGTATGCCAACTGGGACAAGACCATTCCTGCCGGGACATCGCCTGCCGACCATGACCTGATGGTGTTCATGATCGCCACCATTTGGGCGGACGACATTAAAGGCGATTCGAAATACTCCGACGATGGTCCCGATCCCAACACTCCCGATGGAGCCTCCTCTTCGCAAAACATCGGATACACCGATCTTTTCCGGCACCGCTACTGGCATTTCGTGGACAAGCCGTTTCCCACCGACATACCCATCCCAACGCCCAACGCTCAGACCCAGATCGTCGTCTTCCGGGCAGTGTTGGGTTCTTCTCAACCCGACGATCTCAAGTCCTACGATCTGGTATGGCTGTTGCACCTGATTGGAGACGTCCATCAGCCCCTGCATGCCACCACGCGTGTTATCCAGTCGAAGGGCGATGCAGGCGGCAACGACGTTAAGTTACTCGGAGACGCTTCCTCCAACCTCCACTCCTATTGGGACGACCTCCCCGGCTTCGACTCGAGTTTTTGCAAGGACAAGATCCACTGCATAAATCGGGCGATGGCGTTAGGTAAGAGTCTTAAGCCGGCGTCGTCGAAGGCGAGCCACAACACCAAGACTGATGCGTGGGTTGAGGAGAGCTTTAAATATGCGCGAGCCGATGTTTACAAAGCTCCCATCGGTCCCGGAGATGGTCCTTTCACGATCATTCCCTACTCGTCCTACGACATCAACGCGTTCCGACTAGCCGAGAGGCGAATCGCGGTGGCAGGCACTCGTCTTGCCCAAGTTCTGAATGCGGAGTTGAAGTAATGCGGAGTTGAGGCCCGGAAACCAGGTCGGAGGGTGTAATCCAGTGAAGACGCAAGAGATAATCTGGTGCGCCCGGAGAGATTCGAACTTGAGGCGATAAGGAGGCGTGAGCGAAGCGGGAGCCTCCTGCCGAAATCCCGAGCGGAGCGAGGGATCTCCAGAAAAGGACTGGTGCGCCCGGAGAGATTCGAACTCCCGACCTACAGCTCCGGAGGCTGCCGCTCTATCCAGCTGAGCTACGGGCGCACACCAATCCTCACAGTTTACCTGCTTCGCCGGAGGCTATCAAACCGTGCCGGAAGTTTGCTGGCCTCGGCCGCTTGTGCGGCCGTCATTGACTGCCAGTAAGAAAGGCGACCGGTGGAACCGGCCGCCTGAGAGGATTAAACGGTGACGAGTTTGCCCTGGAAATCGTGGAAGGCGAATTTACTTCCGCCCGTCCGAAACTCATTGAGGGTTTTCTTGACGTCCTCGAGGACGGAGACCGCCACTCGCTCGCCGACGAAGAGGGATTCCACGGCGTCGGAGTGCCAATGCACTCCAGCGATGTTCCGGCCATTGGCTACGTTCATGGCCACTTTGTTGAGCTCGCTGCCCACCGTCATCTGTCCAGCATCGGGCCCGGTGTAGTTTGTTAGAGACAGACCGTCAGTGGTGGATACAACAGGTTGGAAGAGGCTGGCAATCGGAGTTGATTCGTCATAGAGCGCTTTCAGAATGGTCACGCATGCGCCGGCGACGGTGGCATGTCCAGCACCGTACGAAGGATGCGTCGGGCTGCCCTCCGGGAAGGCGATTGGCAGCAGATACGTACCGTTCTGGGAGAACGTCATCTTCAATGCCTGCGAATCGAGCACCTGCTTCTTCACAAAGGGATAGCGTCCCTTTGTGACTTGAAAGTGGACTAGGCCACCGTACGCTTCCGGACGAAGGGCGCGATGCACGTACCACTTTTGGAACCACTGCGCCTGCAGAGCGCGGCGGCCGACTTCGGCAAACAGCGACTGGATGAACGGACCTCCGAGGGTGCCAAACCCCGTTTGGGTCTTCGAGGTCAGGTAGGGATTTTGGGGGCTCAATCGAGCATTGTGGGTGTTGAGAACCAGCACCGCTTCCAGGTATCCCTGATAGAGAAGGTCGATGTGGACCCACTGGGAAATGTCCCGGCCGCAGCGTAGGAGCCTGGGAGTCGGATCGATGTTGAGAGAATCATTGGTGCTGCCGTTGCCTTGTTGTGCCGCTAGCCACGAACTCTCGTCGGTCAGATAGTCGACTCCTCCGGCGCTTCGACTCTTGTAGGTTTTCATCTCAGCGGTGTATTCATGTGCTCCCAGCTTTCGTGGCACAAGAAGAAATTGAGATATGAACGGTCCGATCGTGTCGCTGAAAGGGCCGGTACCGGCAAACTGGGGGTCGCCCATGCCGATACGGAAAAGGTTCTGTTTGGTAACAGGCTTCGGCCCCTTGAATTCCGTCAGGGAACTGAGTTCGGTGATTGCCGCCTGGCTAAGGGGTTCGCTGCCATAGTCGCTGAAGGGTATGTCACGGGTCAGAGCCATCCAGTAGTTCTCGACCGCCTCGCAGGCTCGTTGCTGGCCGGCGGTCTGCGGCGAGGGAGGTTCGTGGATCTGGTGGTCGTCGATGCCCTCGGTGTCAAACGCCAATCCAGCCTGAGGATTTGTTAATTTAGCCGTTCCACCAAGCGGAATCTTTTCGAAATCCGCGGCCTCTCCGCTCGACAGGGCATCCAGCAGGGCCTGGTACGCGACTGGATCCACTTCGCCAAACTGGTTGATGGTTGGCAGACCCTTGTGAAAGTTCCCCACAAATCCTGGAAGAGCCTGCTCGTCACCGTTGTTTTTGTGAGATGGAATAGGCTTGGTACGCTGGTTTTTTGCGTTAGTGGTTTTGATTTTCAAGGCTTCGTCGGCGCGGTGGATTCCGTCCAATGGACCGAGGTCGCCTTCCGGTTGGGCATTTGGTAAGGTAGCCATGTTTCCGATTCTCCTTAAGAATTTGTGCTCGAGACACACTTGGGTTGTCGGAAGTTCGCGCAGGGCGGTGCCATCAGTGAAGAGGCAACCATGGCAGCGAAATTCCGCGGCGATCGCTCTCCATGTGCCAGTTTTGAACCTGGCAAGCATGGTTTTGGGAAGTGTCACTAACTGAGGAACCGTTTAGGAACTTCTGGACGGGCCAGAGAATTCTTCTGTCGGTGTGAGTTAGCTAAGTTGAACCCTGGGTCTATAGATCTCTGAGGAAGCGAGGAATTACTATCTCCTCGGATGAGCCTAATGCGAACATTATGTTCCGAATTGCACCTTTGTCAATAGGAAATTCCAGACGCATGAAAGGGACGCTGGGAGGATTAACCATCGGCCGAAACCTTTCACCACTTTTTTCTCAGCAGCCATCCACTTTCCAAAAACGGTCCGAAGAGTAGCCCATTCGCAGCACGCGGTTCTTGGGATCGTGACGCTTGCCACAGTTGGGGCAGGGAAGGAAGCTGCGGAGATGCGTCCCCTGACGGTCGAAATCCTCCGCAATGGCAAAGGTAGTGCCGCAACTGCACGGGATCAGGAACATGCGGGGATGCTTCTGCTGTTCCTCGCGTTCCTTGGCCCGCTTCTTCATCAACCCTCTTCAACTGCAGCCAGGGCCTTCTTGCGTTTGTTCAGCTGCAAGCCCTTTTTTCGCAGGCGCAGCGACTTCGGCGTGACTTCGACAAATTCATCGTCGGCGATGAACTCGATGGCCTGCTCGAGGTTGAGCTGGCGGTGCGGTACCAGGCGGACGGCCTCGTCGGAAGTTGAAGCGCGCATGTTGGTCAGCTTTTTCTCGCGCACCACGTTGACGTCGAGATCGGTATCTTTCGCGTTTTCGCCGATGATCATGCCTTCATAGACGTCGACACCCGGGCCGATGAACATCTCGCCGCGCTCCTGCAAATTGTAGAGAGCGTGCGAAGTCGACACGCCGCCCCGATCGGCAATCAGCGCGCCCGTAGGACGGTGTGGGATTTCACCCTGCCACTCCGTGTAGCCATCGAACAGCGAGTTCATCACAATGGTTCCGCGAGTGTCGGTAAGCAGCTGGCTGCGCAGTCCGATGAGGCCGCGGCTAGGCACGCGGAACTCGATGCGCACGCGTCCGTAGCCGTGATTGTGCATGTTCTTGACTTCGCCCTTGCGCGAGCCGAGTTGCTCCATCACCACGCCGATAAATTCTTCTGGAATGTCGACAGTCAGATGTTCGACCGGCTCCATCAGCTTGCCGTCGATTCGTTTGGTGACGATCTCGGGTTTGCCCACCATCAGTTCATAGCCTTCGCGCCGCATCATCTCGATCAGAATCGACAGCTGGAGTTCACCGCGGCCCAGCACTTTGAAAGACTCCGTGCTGCCGGTTTCTTCGGTGCGCAGTGAGACGTTGGTCAGCAGCTCTTTCTCCAGCCGCTCACGCAGATTGCGCGACGTGACATACGTGCCCTCGCGTCCGGAAAACGGCGAGGTGTTGATGGTGAACAGCATGGCGATGGTTGGCTCATCAATCACGATGGGCGGAAGCGGCGAAGGTGACAGTGCATCCGTGATGGTCTCGCCGATCGTGATGCCCTCAACACCGGCGACTGCCACAATGTCGCCCAGTTCGGTGGCAGTGATGTCGGTGCGCTTCAGTCCCGAAAAACTGAAGAGCTTGGTGATTTTTGTTTTCTGAAACGAGCCGTCGAGCTTAGCGATGGCAACTTCTTCGCCAGTCTTCATCGTGCCGGAGAAGACGCGCGCGATGGCCAGTCGTCCGAGGTAATCGCTGTAATCGAGATTGGCCACGAGAATCTGAAGCGGTCCGTTCGCGTGTCCGCTGGGAGGCGGGATCCTCTCGACAATGGCATCAAACAAAGGTCGCAGGTCTTCTCCGTGGCCGCCCTGATGGGTCGAAGCCGTGCCGGCCTTGGCGTTGGTGTAGAGAACGGGGAAATCGAGCTGCTCTTCCTTGGCGTCGAGATCGATAAAGAGGTCGTAAATCTCGTTGAGAACTTCCTGCGGACGGGCGTCGGGGCGGTCAATCTTGTTGATGACAACAATCGGCTGAAGGCTCGCTTCGAGCGCCTTACTCAACACGTAGCGAGTCTGTGGCAGAGGCCCTTCGCTCGCGTCCACCAGCAGCATGACGCCATCGACCATCTTGAGAGCGCGCTCGACTTCGCCGCCAAAGTCGCTGTGGCCGGGCGTATCGACGATATTGATCTTTACGCCGGTATAGAAAACGGCTGTGTTCTTGGCGAGGATGGTGATGCCGCGCTCGCGTTCAAGCTCGTTCGAGTCCATGACGCGCTCGGTGAGCGCCTCATTCTCGCGGAACGTACCGCTCTGGCGAAGCATGGCGTCAACCAGCGTGGTCTTGCCATGGTCCACGTGGGCGATGATAGCGATATTGCGTACTTTGGAATTCAGGTAAAAACTCCTCAGACACCGATTGGGGGCTTACTACTACTTTACTATGGCGGGACCACTAGGGCATTGAGCGAGACGATCTTAGGGACGCCCTCGGCGAGCTAACTCTGCGTTGGTCACATTATTTCGCTCTTGAATAATTACAAATTTATAATTATAATAACTGAGTGGAAGGTATTCGCTTCGAGTGGGACGAGGCTAAGAACCTCTACAACCGGCGCAAGCACGGCGTGAGCTTTGAGGAAGCCCAGCCAGGTGTTCTGCGATCCGCTGTGTGTGACGGTGCAGGACCGCCTCGAGGGTGGCGAATTGCGTTGGCAGACTCTTGGTCTCATCGAGGACTTGCTCCTTCTCACGGTGGCCCACACCGTCAGAGAAGAGCGCGATGACGGTAGATCGGTCGACGTCATTCGCATCATCTCGGCTCGACCTGCGACTCGGAAAGAGAGGCGACGCTATGAAGACGAAAACAGTTAACTACACATTGGACAAGCTGCAGCCGCTGACGAAAGCGCGACGAGCCAAGCTGAAGGCGCTGGCCAATCGTCCGGACAGCGAGATTGATACCAGCGATATCCCCGAAATGACGGAGGAACAGTGGCAGAACGCCAGGCGGGGCCACTTCTATCGCCCGCGCAAGCGCCAGATCACAGCCCGCGTCGATGCCGATGTGCTGGATTGGCTGAAAGCACAGGGGAAGGGTTATCAGTCTAGGATTAATGCCATCCTGCGACGCGAGATGCTGACTTCGGTGAAATCGGGCAAGTAGTGATTCTTTGATCGTTTCTGTTTGAGTATCATTGTTACGTATGCGCGGCATTGGGCGTGGACTGGAGCAACTGAAGTAAAATCGTTACCTAGCAGCAGGCAGTGAGTCACTAGCCCTCGGTAATAACAATTGGAGAAGAGTATTTGCCACGCGCGTACCTGCCGTTAAAGGCTGTTCCGGCCGTTTATCCCCATCCGGTCGAGTTTCCAAATGGGGTACGGCTTGTAACAGGGGATGTTTTCCCACCATCGAATCTCAGCGGCTGGCAGGAGGTCTTCAGCCGCCGAGAATTGCGAGACATTAGTCAGTGGCATCTGGCCCTTGCGTGCGATTGGGATGCCGAGAACGATGCTGCAGGCAAAACCTCTCCGGAACATCGTTTGGCAACTGCGCGCCTAGCTCTACAAGTGGCCGCGCCAATTGGTAGTTTTCTCTCTGTTTGTATTCGTGAGCAGGATAACAGTGAGAGCCCCAGCCTGATGACCACCCGCTTTGAGGAATTTCTTGGTACGCCCTGGTCAAGGATGAGAGGCTTCAATGGCATGACCTCAGCAGAGGTCGAATCGATCACAAACGGCATAAGCAGTATTGTGGAACAGGAAAACATCAGAACTGTCAACCCGATCCGGCTGTACGAGCATGGGTTAGTAAGCCAAGACCCATACATCCGAATCCTCCTATGGGTTACCGCACTGGATAGCGTCTTAATGGCAGTGACTAAAGAAAAGTTTGAGAATAGACTTTGTGCCTTCCTCGGAGCCAATTCTCAAGTATTTCCGCTAGAGGACGGAGTTTTCATAAAGAGATCGACTGTCGTGGGCGACGTAGCAGGGGACCTCTTCGAACTTCGCAGCGAGCTCGCACATGGGAGAGCCATTGGAAAGAAATTCTGGGAAGTCAGAGAGGATTTACGGGACCTTTTGAACCCCAGTGTCTACGGCAGCGTGCCACGATACCGGATGCTTTTGGAAGAGGCGGCTTTGTCGCTCCTTTCTCGTGTTTTGAGAAAGATTATCCTCGAAAATATGTTGAGTGACTTCTCCAGCACGAAAATTTGGAAGGCGAGACTAGCCAGCTCCTGAGCCTCGACACCGTTACCGGTTTCTCCTCGCACCAGTCCGAGACCGCTTGCGCTCTTTCCCAACCTTGCTATAATCGCGCAAAGTTTCTAGGCGGCCCTGCACAGCCAGTCGTACCGAAGCGCGTTTTCTAAATCGCACTGCTTTCTTTTCTATTGACGATTGGGAGAGGGAATAAAGAAATGAACATCAAACGAACTCTGATCAGCGCCATTCTGTTTGTCACGCTCATGCTCTCGGCCATCGCTGCTTCGGCAGACGGCAAATCCAAAACTGAATCAGGCACCGCGATAGCGCAGAAGTGGATTGCCGCCTGGAATTCCCACAACCCGGACAAGATGCTTCCCGTGTTCACGGACGATATTTTCTACGAGGACGTGGCGTTCGGCGAGGTGAGTCACGGCAGCGCAGAACTGCGTAAGTTCGCGGCCTCCGAATTTGAAGGTGTGCCCGATCTCAAGCTCAAGCTGGTGCGCGCCGACATCCACAACGGCCACGGTACAATCGAATGGGTTTTTAGCGGCACCGACAAGGGCGTATACAAGACTGGGAAGAAGTTTTCTGTCCGCGGCGTCAGCGTGGTCGATATGCGCGACGGCAAAATATCCCGCAACCTCGATTTCTACGATTCGGCTACACTCATGCGCCAGGTCGGAGTGTTGCCAACTCCTCCGGCCGATGCCAAGTAACGCGGAATTGCGGGCGCCTCGCCGAAATTCTGCGGCCCTCATTCTGGAGAACGATCCTTATGACAACCAAGCCGACGACAGCGGATCGAGATAACGCTCAACTCGAAGCGCTCGGGTACGACTCCAAGTTTGATCGCTCCATGAGCCTATGGTCGAATTTCGCGCTCGGCTTCACCTACTTATCTCCGGTAGTCGGCGTCTACACCGTTTTCGCTTTTGCCATTGCCACCGGCGGTCCACCCATGTTCTGGAGCTATTTGTTTGTTGGGTTGGGACAGTTGTTGGTGGCGCTGGTGTTCGGAGAAATTGTCTCTCAGTTTCCGATCGCCGGTGGTCTCTATCCTTGGGCGCGGCGGCTGGTGGGAAAACGTTGGGCATGGATGGCGGGGTGGGTCTACCTGTGGGCCTTGTGTACGACGATTGCCGCGGTTGCTGTGGGAGGAGCCCCTTACATGGCCCAGCTTTTCGGCGTCCAGGTTGGACAGGTTGGGCTGGTCGCGATCGCGGTGGCCATGATCGGCGTGACTACCGCTCTGAATGTTAGCGGCACAAAGCTTCTGGCGCGGGTGGCGATGTTCGGATTCATTTGCGAATTGCTGGGTGCAGTTGTGGTGGGGAGCTACCTGCTCGTCGCGGTCCGTCATCAGAGTTTCGGGGTCCTATTCCAGAGTTTCGGACCCGGCAGCAATGGACACTACTTGCCTGCGTTCCTGGCATCGAGCGTCGCCGCTATGTTCTGTTACTACGGCTTTGAAGCCTGCGGGGACGTTGCCGAAGAAACTCCAGACGCCAGCCGCGCCATTCCCAAGGCGATGCGCATGACCATCTACATCGGCGGTTTCGCCGCCATGCTCGTTTGCCTGGCTCTGGTGTTGGCGGTGCCCAATTTGAGCGCAGTGCTGTCCGGTCAGGATCCGGATCCGGTGTCGACCACGCTGCGCGCGGCCGTCGGTGAGATCGGCCTCCGCGCCGTCATTGCGGTCGTTATGGTTTCGTTCTTTTCGTGCCTCATCAGCCTGGAAGCCGCTACCAGCCGCCTGTTATACAGCTATGGACGCGACCGCATGATCTTTGGGAGCGCTCAGCTCAGTACACTTTCCCCACGTACGCGAGTTCCCGTGATCGGCCTCTTGGTAGCCGGCGCAGTGCCGGCCATCATTGCAATTGCAGGATTGTTTCTTGAGGAAATGATCAAGACCATCATCGTGTTTGGCTCGGCTGGAATCTACGTCGCTTTCCAGATGATTGTGTTGGGAGCGCTGATCGCGCGCGCGAAGGGCTGGAAGCCAAGCGGAGAGTTTCGTTTGGGCGTCTGGGCGTGGCCGGTCAACCTGGCGGCGCTCACCTATGGTGTTCTGGCCATCATCAATATGGTGTGGCCGCGTACGCCGCAGGATCCCTGGTATCGCAATTACGGAATGATTGTCGGCACTGTGGCTGTGGTTGGCACGGGCCTGCTTTATGCCATCCTGTTTCGGCCCTATGATCGGCTCGATGCGCCCGAAGGCGATGCTCACCTCGCCCACCTGGGCAGCGAAGTCAGCGAAGGCTAGAGTTGTCGATAGCGGGTTACTTTATTCAGGTTAACCGGCGCACCATTCATTGTTTCTTCTCCTCATTGGCGGAGTGCGTCCAGTTAGGCGATTCATACACTACTTTGCCGCCCACCACGGTCAGCAAAACTTCAGTGTCCCCAATTTCCGAGGGCTCGATCTTGAATAGATCTCGATCGAGCACGATGAAATCCGCCAGCTTGCCGGCTTCGAGCGAACCTTCAGTCTTCTCGCGACGTCCCGCGAAGGCCGCACCCAACGTGTATGCGCGGATCGTATTCTCCAGGCTCAAACGCTGTTGTGGAACGAATCCGCCGGCCGGTTCGCCTTCCTTAGTCTGACGTGTGATGGCCGTTTGCACGCCGCGCCACGGATTCAGAGTCACGACCGGCCAGTCGCTACCGAAGGCCAGCACTCCCCCTCCCTGTTCGATGCTGCGCCACACCCAGGGCCGGGTCGCGCGCTCCGGTCCGATATTTCTCGCCCAGATGTCGAGCGTGTCTTCATCCGGATAGGAGTGCAGCGGCTGCATGCTGGCGACTACGCCGAGTTTTCCGAAGCGGTCAATGTCCTCCGCGTTGATGGTTTCGATGTGCTCGATGCGTGGGCGAGCATCTTTCGTCTTGTTCAATTGCTCGGCGTTTTGGTAGGCGTCAAGCGCCAGACGGACTGCTTTGTCGCCGATCGCATGCGTGAAAATCTGTAGACCGCGAGCGTCGAGGTCGGCCACCGTGGCTTTGTATTGACCCGGATCCCAGAAAAGTTTGCCGCTTTGCGATGGATCGTCTGTGTACGGAGCGAGCATGGCTGCGGTGTGAGCCTCGACGACGCCGTCGAGCATCGTTTTCACAACGCCGCCCGAAATCCAGTCATCCCGGTACGTTCGACGCGCATCTTCGATCTTTTTGTTAATGTCGGGAGTTAGCCCGGGTGGGTCGAGAAAGTATGCGATGTAGAAACGCAGCGTCAGTTCGCCTTGGTTGCGGAGTTCGTTATAGAGGTCAAGATATTCAAAGTCTTGACCCGCGCTGTGTACGCGAACCAGCCCAGCTTTGTTCGCTTCGTGGATACCTTTGCGCAGCGCCTCCAGTCGCTCTGCGCGAGTCGGCTTGGGAATTTTCGCGTCGATCAGGTCGCCTGCGGATTCCTTTAACGCGCCGGTAGCCTCGCCCTTCTCATCGCGGACGATTTTTCCGTTGGCAGGGTCGGGAGTGTTGCGGTCGATGCCGGCCAGCGCCAGAGCTTGACTGTTGGCCCAGGAGCTGTGACCGTCGAATGCGACCAGAAAGACAGGGCGGTCGGAAACTACTTCATCGAGAATCTTCTTGTCCGGAAGCCCCGAGGGTTTGAAGGTTGGGTAGGTCCACCCCATACCCTGGATCCAATGTTGCTGGGGATGTGCGTCGGCATAGGTCTTGACGCGCTTCTGAATCTCGGCGACCGTGCCGGCATCGTTCAGATCGACACGCGTCAGTCGAAGTGAGCCATCCATGAAATGGATATGGCAATCGGTGAAGCCGGGCAGCACCAGTCGGCCCTTGGCGTCGACAACCTTCGTTGCCTTTCCGCGATAGGTTTCGACCTTTGCGTTGTCCCCAACCGCAAAAATCTTGCCACCACGAATCGCAATCGCTTCCGCCCATACCTGCTGCGCATTCACTGTGTAGATATGTGCATTGATGACGATGACGTCGGCGGGCGGGGAAGACTCGGCGGCCGCGGGAAGTGCCACTGCCGCCAGGAGCAATACACTGAGCCAAGTTCGGGAAATGGGGAAGCGCATAGTTGATAGTCGCAATCAGAATGTCGGCGGAGTATTGATCCACAATACCCAGGTTTCGCTACGCCCGGGATTTCTCCAGTGATGCGGCGTGGCGCTTTCGAAATAGAAACTGTCGCCGCGCTTCAGAGAATATTCCTCGCCGGCCAGCGCGATTTTCAACTCTCCGCGCAGCAGGAACAGAAATTCTTCTCCTTCATGAGCATAGGATTCGCCGCTGCCTGCTTGCGGGGCGATCCGGAACAAGTGCGGTTCCATCACGGTATTTCCCCAGGCCAGCAGTTCCATACGGACGCCCGGTCCTGCTTCGAGCACCTTGCGTTTTGGCGGACGCACCAGCGGAGAATTGGATTCCGTGGGATCGAAAAAATCAAGAATGTTCGTACGATAAAAGCGTGCCAGTTTGCGCAGCGTGCCGACAGATGCGCTCATGTGCGAGCGCTCGATCGCGCTCAGGAAGCCGACGGAAATGCCCACTGCTTTGGCGACCTGAGCGAGCCCAACACCGCGTTTGCTGCGCAACTGGCGCAAGCGTGGGCCGATGGAGCTGGCGGCGCCGTCGCTGGGCGGCTTGATTACGCCCTCTCGTTTCAGCATCTGCACAATAGCGGGCGCATTCAGTCCACGCACCTTGCGGAGGTAACGCGCTTTTTTCAGTTGCCGCACGTCGTCATCGCTGTAGAGCCGATAGCGGCTCTCGGTGCGGCGCGGCCGCGTCAGTCCGAGACTTTCCCATCCGCGAATCGCCGAAGGAGAGACGCCCACGAGCCGGGCCACATCCCCGATTTTCAGATAGGATTTTGCCTCGTCGGACATGATATTGTCTGCAACTTTGCTTATCGAATGCAGAAGAATTTTAAGCTTGACAGACGTTCGTAGAGTCAATAACCTTGCGCGATTATAGCAAGGTTTGCCGGTCGTGCAAGTTGAATCGGTCCGATGAAAATCGGTCTGACAAATTGAAGACTTCCCCTCGTGGAATCTGGAGGTTCTGTTCCATGCCGTCCTCAAAAACGATTTGGATTTCGCGATGGCTCACCGTCCTGGGCCTCTGCCTGATTTGTTCCACCCTGGTTTCCGCGCAAAGCACCGGCGGCCGCATCTTGGGCCGGGTCGCCGATCCGAGCGGCGCCGTGCTGGCGAACGTCAAAGTCACGCTCACTCACGAATCGACCGGAACGAGTTCCACGACCAATACAAATGACAACGGGGACTATTCGTTTCCCCAAGTGTCGGTGGGTGTATTCCGGATGGAGTTCGATCTCGCCGGTTTCAAGAAGAACGTGCAGCGCAGTGTGAACGTCGATCTCAATCAGGTGGTGACCGTAAACTCGGTCTTGCAGATCGGCGAAGCCAAAGAGACGGTCGAAGTGACATCCGAAGCGCCGCTGGTGGATACCACCAGCACGCAACTCGGCGCCATCATGGACGCGCGCCAGGTTTCAAACCTGCCTCTCAACTCGCGCGACACCTATCAGTTGCTGCAATTGCAGCCGGGTGTACAGGGCGTCGGCGGATCTGATCTCTTCTACGGCAGCAACACGGCGGGTGCAGTCTCAGTCAACGGCGGTCGCGGACGTTCCAACAACTTCAACGTCAATGGCGGCGACAGCAACGACCTTTTTGTAAATGCTCCGGCGGTTCAGCCGACCCCTGACAGCATCGCGGAATTCCGCGTTCTCTCCAACACTTTCGACGCCGAGTATGGCCGGAACTCCGGCGCCGTCATCAACGTCGTGACCAAGTCCGGCACCAACGGCTGGCACGGGAGCTTTTACGAATTCCTGCGCAATCAGATGTTCAACTCGAAGGGCTATTTGGACCTGCGCCGTCCCGACGACAAGCAGAACCAGTTTGGCGGAACCTTTGGTGGACCCATCATCAAAGGTCGCACCTTCTTCTTTGCGTCCTATGAAGGCCGCCGCGTCGTGCACGGCATTTCATCGGACTCTGTCGTCGTTCCCTCAGCGGCAGAGCGGGCTGGGGACTTTACCGACCCGGTTACATTGCTATCCACCCTCACAGGATCAGTGGGCGACCCGCTTGTCGCGAGTATTCTCCACGATCGCTGCGGAGTGGATGCTATTGCCACCCCGGCGTACGCGGACCTATTTTCCGACCCCAATGTCGCAAAAGCATGCTTCGATCCAGTAGCTGCCGATCTTCTTCGCCTTGTTCCTGCCCCCAACTCGCCCGGTAACCATTTTCGCTCCATTCCCAACGACAGAAATCATGCCAATCAGTATTCGCTGAAGTTCGACCATCGGATCAATGACAAGCAGAACCTGAGCGTTTATTACTTCTTTAACGACTCCGTCGATGCGCAGCCGTTTACTCGGTTTCAGGCGGCCACTCCCAACCTGCTTGAAGGATTCGGCAACAACAATGCGTCTCGGGTCCAGCAGATCAATCTCTCTCATACCTGGACCATTAGTAATAGCACTGTGAACGAGGCCCGCATCACGTACTTCCGCGAGGCGCAGGGCACATTCCTTCATCCGCAGCACACCAACAACGTCGTCGACTCCTGTACCTCCGTTGCCTCGGCATTCTGTTTCACCGGACACTCCGATTCGAGTACGGTGAACAACCTGGATCCGAGTGGCCAGGGAAATCCAAAGTTCGGCATCACGCCGAAGCTCGGTCCGAACCGCGAAGGTGTTCCGTTCATCAGTATTTCCGGTGGCTTTGCCATCGGCAACAACTTCGAGGGCGAGCTACCGCAGATCGGCAATTCCTACCAGTTCAGCGACAACATCACCAAGGTGATGGGGAATCACACCACCAAGTTTGGAGTGGATCTCCGCGATCAGCGCTTTTTGCAGACCTTGTACTTCGATGTCAACGGCGATTACAGCTATTTCGGTGGCGGCACAAACGATACCGGTAACTTGCTTGCTAACTACCTCTTTGGGCTGCCCGATTCCTATCTGCAAGGTTCCGCACAAACAGAAGATGTGCGCGGAAAATCCGTCTACCTTTTTGGCCAGGACAGCTGGAAGATACGCCCAAATCTGACCCTGAACTATGGCTTGCGCTGGGAGTTCAATCAGCCGATTTACGACGCCGGCAAGCGTTACCAGACTTTCCGGCCAGGGCAAGCAACCACTACGTTTCCTTGTCAGCTTGCTGCCGGAAATCCGCTCATCGTCACTTATGGAAGCAACGACTGCAGTCCCACCGGTCCGGCAAATGCGGTTTTTCCGCTGGGCCTTGTGGTCCCAGGAGACAAGGGGGTCCCGCGCGGCCTCACCGAGTCTTACTATAATTCCTGGGCTCCTCGCATCGGCATCGCCTGGGATCCTTGGAAGAATGGAAAGACCACCATTCGCGGCGGTTGGGGGCTCTTCTACAACCCGATCGAACAGCTCGTCCTCGAACAGTTCCAGGGAGAGCCGCCGTTTGGTGGCAGCTCCCTGATTACGGAAGGTCTCTTCAACACGCCATTTGTATTCCAAGGTGGTGGCACGCCCGCTCCCAACCCCTTCAACGGGATCCTAAACCCGGCACCGGGAAGCAATGTCGACTGGTCGGCGTTCCGTCCCATTCTGTTGTTTGGCGAATTGGAACCGAAGCTGCGCGCCCAATATACGGCGCAGTACAACTTCGGCATTACCCGGGAACTGGCCAAGGATCTGGTATTGTCCGTGGGCTATGTCGGCTCTCAGGGCCATCGCCTGCTCGCCACCAAAGACATCAATTTTGGCAACCCGCAAACCTGCCTGGACTTGGAGAACTTATTCGAAACGGGCAATGCCGCCTATGTCAACAACTCGTGCGGCCCATTCTCTGCCGATGTTCCATACGGCTTCGTTCTTCAGCCTGGCGACCATATAACGCTGCCCAACAATCAGGTGGCGACAGGTGCCGCGGGTGGCACCCCGATCGCATTGGTTGGCTTGCGCAAATACTCCTCTCCGCAGTGCGACCCCTTGAATGGTTGGGATCCAGGATCGAGCGTTATCACGCCACATTTCATCAACGGCTGCCCCTTCGACGGTACGCCCGTCTTTTCGAGCATTTTCGCCCAGGACACCATTGCCAACTCCAACTACAACTCAATGCAGGTTTCACTCGAAAAGCGCATGTCTCGCGGACTGCAGTTTCAGGTCTCGTACACTTGGAGCAAGTCCATTGATGACGCTTCAAGTTTTGAAAACATCCTGAAGCCGATCTGCAACCGCTGCAACCGGTCGCTCTCGCTCTTTGACGCGCGGAACCGCCTCGTCCTCAGCTATCTCTGGCAACTGCCGATTCCGAACTACCAGGGAGCTAGGGGCAAAGTCTTGACCGGCTGGGCGATTTCCGGCATCGACAGTTTTCAGAGCGGATTCCCGGTCCGAATTCAGTCCAGCAACGATTCGGAGCTGATGAACAGCTTCGACTTCGAACTGCCGGGCAAGCCGGATTTAATTGCGCCCTTCCACACTCTGGATCCCAGGAAGTCACTCCCCGGATCCTCGCCGGCGCAATTTGGCTACGCTTTCGATCCGAATTCCTTCGCGCTTCCTGAACAGACTGCGGATTCGACTCCGCTGCAACTTCTGGGTAATTCACCCAGGACGATATGTTGCGGGGCCGGCATCAATAACTTCGATCTCTCTGTCCAAAAGATCACGCCTATCGGCGAAACGATGCGTATGGAATTCCGGGCTGAGTTCTTCAATTTGTTCAATCACACTCAGTTCCTGAATCCGGACGGTAATATCAGCGATGGAGCCGATTTCGGCCGCGTTAAGCACACCCGCGATCCGCGACAGATGCAGTTCGCGTTGAAGTTTTCGTTCTAGAATGTCTATATACCCGGGCGGCGCTGCCGTCCGGGCCTAATCTAATGGCCCACCCGGCCTGAGTCATAACTGGAGACACGATGTACCCCGCATTGCAAAAAGAACTCGACGCTTTCGAGCGTCGTACCCCGAAGTCCGCCGAGGCGCATAAGAAAAACCTGAAGCGTTTGCCGCTGGGCGTTGCCAGCAACTATCGCGCCTACGATCCGTATCCGATTTTTGTGCAGGACGCGAAGGGCAGCCATTTCCGCGATCTCGACGGCAATGAATATCTCGATCACAACCTTTGTTTCGGCGCACTCATGGCTGGACATTGTCATCCGGCGGTTATGAAGGCCGTCGAGAAGCGTCTGTCTACGGGCACCATGCTTGGCATGCCGCACAATATGGAATGGGAACTCGCGGAAGAAGTCTGCAACCGTTTCCCGGTGGAAATGTGTCGCTTCGGCAACAGCGGCACGGAAGCCACCATGCACAGCATCCGCCTCGCCCGCGCTGCAACCGGACGCGACAAGATCATTAAGTTCGAAGGCGGCTATCACGGGCTGCACGACTCGGCTCTGGTCAGCGTCAAGCCGCATCCGCCTCAGGATGATTTTGGCGACATCAAGAATCCGAAACCGGTGCCGGGCGGTTTAGGCGTCCCCAAGGCGAGTATCGCGAATGTTTTGATCGCGACCTTTAACGATCTCGAGACTGTCGAACGCCGCTTCAAAGAGAATCTCGGCGAGATCGCGGCCATCATTCTCGAACCGATCATGATGAACGTCGGCCTCTGCATGCCGCAGAAAGGATTTCTCGAAGGACTGCGACAGCTCTGCGACCAATACGGCGCTCTGCTGATCTTCGACGAAGTAAAAACCGGCGCAAAACTCTGCTGGGGTGGAGCGTCAGAATACTTCGGCGTAATCCCGGACATGATCTGCCTGGCGAAATCCATCGGCGGGGGATTGCCACTGGCCGCCTTCGGTACGCACAGGCGCGTCATGGACCTGATCTCCGACCACAAAGTTTTCCATGGCGGTACTTACAACACCAATCCGGTTTCGATGGCCGCCGGCCTGGCTACCTTCCGCGAAGTTCTAACTCGCGAGAACTACGCGTACGTCGACAAGTTAAGCCAGAAGCTCACCGATGGATATAAGAAGACGGTT
>Ga0137410_10000406_pt1 | contig 30195 bp, 23 predicted proteins | sample CZODoug1_16funga_FD_108878 | JGI IMG/M metagenome (GOLD analysis project Ga0137410, IMG submission 108878) | Vadose zone soil fungal communities from Angelo Coast Range Reserve, California, USA - CZODoug1_16fungal (Illumina Assembly) | ecosystem: Environmental > Terrestrial > Soil > Vadose zone... | reverse complement strand
TAGAAGCAGCGCCGCTTGATGGCATCGTGGATCTCGCGCGTGCGGTTGGAGGTGAGCACCACGATCGGCGGCTCCTTCGCCTTGATGGTGCCGATCTCCGGGACCGTGATCTGGAAATCCGAGAGCACCTCCAGCAGGTAGGCCTCGAAGGGCTCGTCGGTGCGGTCGAGCTCGTCGATGAGCAGCACCGGCGCCGCGCCCTTCGCGCCTTCGAGCGCCTGCATCAGCGGCCGCTTGATGAGAAAGCGCTCGGAAAAGATGTCCTTGGCGACCGCGTCGCGCGACGCATGCTCCGTCTCGGCCAGGCGGATCTCGATCATCTGGCGCGAGTAGTTCCACTCGTATACAGCGGAAGCGACGTCCAGGCCCTCGTAGCACTGCAGGCGCACCAAGGGCCGTCCGAGGCCGCCGGCGAGGACTTTCGCGATCTCGGTCTTGCCCACCCCGGCCTCGCCCTCGAGGAACAGCGGGCGGCCCATCTTGAGCGCGAGGAACACCGCGGTGGCGAGGCTGCGCTCGCCGACGTAGTCGGCGCGCGCGAGCAGAGCGAGGGTATCGTCGATGGACTTGGGGAGCGCGTTCATTCGCGAATTATGCCAGCAATCGACGCGGGTCCTGCGCCGCAGGCGGATTTGCGCTAGTCTGACGCGCGGCGGCGCCGCAAACACTTCGAGCGACCATGCGCGTTCCTCACGGTCTTCGCCTCGGCCTTTTCGCGGTAGCCCTTCTGGCCTTGCCGGGGGTTGCGGCTGCCCCGGATCCGGCGACGGCACAGCTCACCCTTTCTCCGGACAGCCGCGAATGGCTCAAGCGTCACGGCCCGGTCAGGTACGGCCTGCCCGCTGCCGAGTGGCCTCCGTTCGATCTCCTCCCGGCATCCGGCGGGCACCAGGGCATCACGGCCGACTATCTTCGGCTGGTCCAGCAGCGCATCGGCTTTCCGCTCGATATCGTCACCTTTCCGACCTTCAACGATGCCCTCGCGGCGCTGCGCGAGCGCCGCGTGGACGTGATGGGCTCGATCGCGTCAACGGCGAACCGCCAGCGGTTCGCGCTGTTCACGCTGCCCTACGTGAAGAGCCCCTTGGTGATCATTGCGCGCAGGGACGCGGAGTCGATCGTCTCGATCGCGGATCTCGCCGACAAGACCGTTGCTATCGAGCGGGGCTTCGCCAGCGAGGAGAACCTCCCGCGCGTGGTTCCCGGAGTGCGGCTGCTCCGCGTGGACAACACGGTCGAGGCGCTGAGCGCGGTCTCCCTCGGCGAGGCCGACGCCTACGTCGGCGGCCTGGTCTCCTCCGACTACCTCATGGACACCGGCTACATGACCAACCTCGAGGTCCGCGCCGCGGCGGGCCTGCCGAGCGCGGAGCTGCGCTTCGCGATCAGGAAGGATCTGCCGGAGCTCGCGCGCCTGTTCGACCGGAGTCTCGCCGACCTCACGGAGCCCGAGCGCGATGCGGTCCGCGCGAAATGGGTGCGCGGGCGGAGCACTGTCGTCATCGACTGGGGCGAGGTGCTGCGGTATGCGCTGCCGCTCGCCGTCGCGCTGCTCATCGTCATCTCGGTGGTCGTGGTGTGGAACCGCCGCCTGAGGGCTCAGGTCGCGATGCGGCGCGAGGCCGAGCTCGCCGCGGACGCCGCCAACCGCGCCAAGAGCGCCTTCCTCGCCACCATGAGCCACGAGATCCGAACGCCGATGAACGGCGTGCTCGGAATGCTCGAGCTCCTCGCTTTGAGCCGGCTGGACGCCGAGCAGCGCGCCTCGCTCGAGACGGTGCGCGAGTCCGCGAAATCGCTGCTGCGCATCATCGACGACATCCTCGACTTCTCCAAGATCGAGGCGGGCAAGGTCGAGGTCCGCCCCGAGGTCGCCTCGATCGCCGATGCGGTCGAGGGCGTGTACCGCATGTACTCGGGGACGGCGAGTAGCAAGAACCTCATCTTGCGCAAGTCAGTCGACCGGCAAATCAGCCCGGCACAGCGCGTCGACGCGCTTCGGCTGCGGCAGATCCTCAACAATTTCGTGAGCAACGCGCTCAAGTTCACTCACGAGGGCTACGTCGAGATCAGCGCTGACCTGGTCGGGCGCAGGGACGGTGTGGAGACCGTCCGCTTCTCGGTCAAGGACACCGGGATCGGCATTGCGAAGCAGAACCAGGATAAGCTGTTCCAGCCCTTCGTCCAGGCCGAGGGCGACACCACGCGGCGCTTCGGCGGCACGGGCCTGGGCCTGACCATCTGCCGCAGGCTCGCCGAGCTGATGAACGGCAGGATCGAGATGTCGAGCGAGCCGGGCAAGGGCACGACCATGACGCTGACGCTCGCGCTGCCGATCGCCGATCCCAAGGATCTGCCCTCGAAAGACCGCGCCGGGGCCGAAGCCGCCGTCGCGCTGGCGCCGCGCCGCGCCGCTCCCACCGCCGAGCAGGCCCGGTCCGAGGGTACACTGGTCCTCGCGGTGGACGACCACCCGACAAACCGCGCGCTCCTCCGGCGCCAGCTCGGCACGCTCGGCTACGCCGCAGAGATGGCGGAAAACGGCATCGAGGCGCTCGACAAGTGGAAATCTGGCGGCTTCGCCTTGGTCATCACCGACTGCCACATGCCCGAGATGGACGGGTACGAGCTCGCACGCACGATCCGCGCGCTCGAGCCAGGGAACGGGCGCACGCCCATCGTTGCCTGCACCGCCAACGCTCTCGCCGGCGAGGCGGAGAAATGCTTCGCCGCAGGCATGGACGGCTACCTCGCGAAGCCCGTGGAGCTGGGAGCGCTGGCGGAAGCGCTGGAGCGCTGGCTACCGCTTCCGGGCCGCGGCCGACACGAGCCCTCTTCTCCGCGGGCGCCCGCCGCGCCCGACGAAGACGCGCCCATCGACCGCTCGGCCCTCGCCGAAATCTCCGGTGGCGACGCCGCCGTTGAACGCGATATCCTCATCGACTTTCGCAGCGCGAACGACGGCGACGCGACGATGCTCAAGGAAGCCTTCGACACGCGCGACCTCGCGCAGGCGACGCGCGCGTCGCACCGCATCAAGGGGGCGAGCCGCACGATCGGAGCGAAGACGCTGGCCGAGGTCTGCGAGCGCATCGAGCGCGCCGGGCGGGCCAACGACTGGGCCGCCGTTGCGTCCAACCGGGAAGCGTTCGAAAACGAGCTCGAGCGCCTGAGCGCGTGGCTCAGTCGACTGTAGGGCGGGATCTGGGACCATCATGTCGATAGAAGAGCTGAGCTTTCTCGTCGCCGAAGACCACGATTTCCAGCGCCGCACGCTGGTGCGGATACTCGCGGGCCTGGGCGCGAAGCACGTCGCCGAGGCCGCCGACGGACGAGCCGCGCTCGAGATCTTCCGCGGCGCGGCCAAGCCGGTGGACATCATCATCAGCGATCTCGAGATGCCGGAGATGGACGGGATGGAGTTCATCCGCCACGTCGGCGCGGCCGGCCTACCCGTTTCGGTGATCCTCTCCTCAGCGCTCGACCCGGCCCTGGTGTCCTCGGTGGAGACCATGACCAAGGCGTACGGGATCACGCTCCTCGGCGCGGTCGAGAAGCCGGTGACGCCGCAGAAGCTCGAGGCCCTGATCCGCAAGCACACGCCGCCGAAGGCGAAGGTCGTCAAGCCCGCCTCCGCGCCGATTCCGCTCGACGAGATCCGCAACGGCCTCGTCAAGGGCCAGTTCGTGCCCTACTTCCAGCCCAAGGTGCGGATCGCCGACGGAGCGGTGACGGGGGCGGAAGCGCTGGCGCGCTGGCTGCACCCGGAGAAGGGCGTGGTCGCCCCGTACGCCTTCATCGGCCCGATCGAGGAGAACGGGCTGATCGACAACCTCACCTGGCTGATGCTCGAGCACTCGGCGAAGATCGGTCGCGACTGGAAGCCGCGCGGGTTTGACGCCACGGTATCGGTCAATCTTTCCCTCAGGTCGCTCACCGATCCCAGCCTCGCCGACCGGATCACCGACCTAGTGCAGAAGCAGGGCCTGGAGCCGCGCCGCATGGTGCTCGAGGTGACCGAGAGCACCGCGATGACCGACGTCGGCAAGGCGCTCGAGAACCTCGCGCGCCTGCGCATGAAGGGATTCGGCCTGTCGATCGACGACTACGGCACGGGCTACTCGTCGATGCAGCAGCTGTCGCGCATTCCCTTCACCGAGCTCAAGATCGACCAGTCCTTCGTGATGAGCGCGCTCGAGAAGGAGTCGAGCAAGGTGATCCTCGCCTCCAGCCTCGACATGGCGAAGAAGCTCAAGCTCAAGGCGGTCGCCGAGGGCGTGGAGACTCGCGCCCACTGGAACCTGCTGAAGGACCTCGGCTGCGACGTCGCCCAGGGCTATTTCGTCGCCAAGCCAATGGACGCGCACACGTTCCAGAAATGGACTCTGGAGTGGACGCCGCCGGAGTGAGCGGCGGGAAATAAAAAACCCTCCCCCGAGTCGATCGGGGGAGGGCCGGTCGGGATCCCCTTGAGGGAGATCAAGCCCTCGTCGGGTCCGGAAGATTTGATCCCCGACCGTTCGCGCCGCCGCGAGGACGGCGCGCGGGCCCCGGGAACCGGGGACTCCCGGATGTTTCCTGCTACTTGACGGCTGCTTCGACCGCGCGGCGCGCCATCACCGTGATCAGGTGCGCGCGGTAATCCGCCTTGGCGTGCAGATCTGAATTCAGTCCTTTCTCGGGAACACTGATGTTCGCGACCGATTCGGGCGCGAACTTCGACGCGAGGGCCTTTTCCATGGCCGCCACCCGGAACACGCCGGGCCCCGCGCCCGTGACCGCGACGCGCGCGCCCGAGCCGGTGTCGGCGACGAACACGCCGACGATGGCGTAGCGTGACGCCGGGTTCTTGAATTTCATGTACGCCGCGCGCTTGGGGATCGGGAACACCACCTGCTCGATGATCTCGCCCTTGCCGAGCGCCGTCTCGTACATCCCCTTGAAGAAGTCGTCCGCCGCGATCTTGCGCTTGTTGGTCACGATGGTGGCTCCGAGGCCGAGGGCGCCCGCGGGGTAGTCGGCCGCGGGGTCGTTGTTGGCGAGCGAGCCGCCGATCGTGCCCATGTTGCGCACCATGCGGTCGCCGATGTCGCCGGCGAGCGCGGCCAGCGCCGGGATTGCCTTCTTCACGTCCGCGGAGGCCGCGACCTCGGCGTGCCGGGTCATCGCGCCTATCGTGACGTTCTTGCCGTCGACCTTGATGCCGGACAGGCCCTTGATCGAGCCCAGATCGACCACGCTCGAGGGCTTCGCGAGCCGCAGCTTCATCGCAGCGATCAGGCTCTGGCCTCCAGCCAGCAGCTTGGCGTCGGAGTCCTTGGCGATGATCTTGGCCGCGTCGTCGACCGACTTCACTTTTTGATATTCGAATGCGTACATTTTCCAGTCTCCTCAAGCGGCTTTCTTCGCGTCCCGGCAGGCGCGCCACATGCGTTGCGGCGTCGCGGGCATCTCGATGTCGCGTGTGCCGAGCGCGTCGGTGAGCGCGTTCATCACCGCGGCCGGGGCGCCGATCGCGCCCGCCTCTCCGCAGCCCTTCACCCCGAGCGGGTTATGCGTGCACGGCGTCTCTTTGGTGCCGACCTTGAAGGCCGGAATGTCGTCGGCGCGCGGCATGCAGTAGTCGAGGTAGGAGCCGGTGACGAGCTGGCCGGACTCGGCGTCGTAGTAGCAGCCCTCGGTGAGCGCCTGGCCGATACCCTGCGTGAGCCCCCCGTGCACCTGCCCCTCGACGATCATCGGGTTGATGATCTTGCCGAAGTCGTCGATCGCGGTGAAGTTCACGATCTTGACGGTGCCCGTGTCCGGGTCGACCTCGACCTCGCAGATATGGCTTCCGGCCGGGAAGGTGAAGTTGGTCGGGTCGTAGAAGGCGTTCTCGTTCAGGCCAGGCTCGAGCTTGTCGAGCGGATAGTTGTGCGGGACGTACGCGGCGAGCGACACCTCGGCGAAGGCCTTCTTCTTGTCGGTTCCCTTCACGACGAAGGCGCCGTCCTTGAACTCGATGTCGGCCTCGGCGGCCTCCATGAGGTGCGCTGCGATCTTCTTGCCCTTGGCGACGACCTTGTCCACGGCTTTGACGATGGCCGTGCCGCCGACGGCGATCGAGCGCGAGCCGTAGGTGCCCATGCCGAACAGGATCTTGGAGGTGTCGCCGTGGACGATGTCGACGTCCTCGATCGGGATGCCGAGCCGGTCCGCGACCACCTGACCGAACGTGGTCTCGTGGCCCTGGCCGTGCGAATGCGAGCCAGTGAACACCGTCACCTTGCCGGTCGGGTGCACGCGGACCTCGCCCGCCTCGAACAGGCCGGCGCGCGCGCCGAGCGCGCCCGCGACGTTCGAGGGCGCGATGCCGCAGGCCTCGATGTAGCAGGCGTAGCCCAGCCCGCGCAGCTTGCCGCGCCGCGCCGCTTCGGCCTTGCGTCCCGCGAAGCCCGCGACGTCGGCCACCTTGAGCGCCTCGGCGAGCGTGGCGTCGTAGTTGCCGGTGTCGTAGAGCAGAGCGACCGGCGTCTGGTAGGGGAAGGTTTTGATGAAGTTGCGCCGGCGGATCTCCGCGGGGTTCAGCTTCATCTCGCGCGCCGCGGTCTCGACCAGGCGCTCGACGACGTAGGTTGCCTCGGGCCGTCCCGCGCCGCGGTAGGCGTCCACCGGCGCCGTATTGGTGAATACCGCGGTGACTTCGGCGTAGATCACCGGCGTCGTGTACTGCCCGGCGAGAAGCGTCGCGTAGAGGATGGTCGGGATGCACGAGGCGAAGGTCGAAAGATACGCTCCCATGTTCGCCGTGGTGGTGACCCGCATGGCGAGGAACTTGCCGTCCCGGTCGAGCGCCAGCTCCGCCTTGGTCACGTGATCGCGGCCGTGCGCGTCCGAGACGAAGGATTCGCTGCGGTCCGCGGTCCACTTCACCGGGCGGTTGATCTGTTTCGATGCCCAGGTGCATACCACGTCCTCGGCGTAGAGGTAGATCTTCGAGCCGAAGCCGCCGCCGACGTCGGGTGCGACCACGCGCACCTTGTGCTCGGGCAGCCCCAGCACGAACGCGGTCATCAACAGCCGCTCGACGTGCGGGTTCTGGCTGGCGACGTACAGCGTGTAGCTGTCGTCGGCGCGCGAGTAGGTCGCGTTCGCGGCGCGCGGCTCGATCGCGTTGGGGATGAGACGGTTGTTGAGGAACTCGAGCGTGGTGACATGCGCGGCGCCGGAGAAGGCTTTGTCGACCGCTGCCTTGTCGCCGAGTCCCCAGACGTAGCAGGTGTTGTCCGGCGCGATGTCGTGCACTACCGGCGCGCCTTTTTTGCGCGCTTCGCCGGCACGCACCACGGCGGGCAGCTCTTCGTAATCCACTTTCACCAGCTCCGCAGCGTCGCGCGCCTGCTGATGTGTCTCGGCGATCACCATGGCGACATGGTCGCCCACGTAGCGCGCCTTGCCTTGCGCAAGGCAAGGATGCGGCGGCTCTTTCATCGGCTGGCCGCTGACGTCGGTGATCAGCCAGCCGCAGGGCAGGCCGTTCACCTTGGCCGCGGCGAGATCGTCGCCGGTGAACACGGCGACGACGCCGGGCGCCTTGAGCGCCTTGTCCTTCTTGATCGACTTGATCTTGGCGTGCGCGTGGGGCGAGCGCACGAAGTACGCGTAGGTCTGGTGGGGCATCGCCACATCGTCCGTGTAGTTGCCCGCGCCGGTGAGAAAGCGGTAGTCCTCTTTGCGCTTGATCGCAGCGCCGATGTAGGTGGTTGCGCCCATGGCCTAGGCCCTCATCGTCTGTGAGGCGGCCTTGATTGCCTTCACGATGTTGTGATACCCGGTGCAACGGCACAGGTTGCCGTCGAGCTGCTCGCGGATCTGGTCCTCGGTCGGGTTGGGGAAGTTCTTCACCAGGTCGATCGCGCTCATCACCATGCCCGGGGTGCAGAAGCCGCACTGCAGGCCGTGGTGCTGGCGGAAGGCCTCCTGCATCGGGTGCAGCGTGCCGTCGGCTTTGGCGATGCCCTCGATGGTGATGATGTCGGCGCCTTCGGCCTGCATTGCGAGCATGTTGCAGCACTTCACCGCGCGGCCGTTCATGTGGATGGTGCAGGCGCCGCACTGCGCGGTGTCGCAGCCGACGTGGGTGCCGGTCAGGCGCAGGTGGTCGCGGATGAAGCTGACGAGCAGCGTGCGCTCCTCGAGCTCGCCGCTCGCCGGCTTGCCGTTGACGGTCATGGAGACCTTGACGGTCATGGGGTCACTCCTTCGTAGATAGTGGGTTCTTGTTGGAAGTACCGAAATTCTTGACGAAAAACTCTCCTAGACTGCGTTCCTGTCGAGGGATTTGGCGCGATGGATGTCCGGGGAAAAATGCTAGACCATGCCCGCCCCACAAGCAACCACAAGCTTGAACATTCGCTTCCTTGACCCGACCTTATGAGAGGTCTACGCTATCGCGTTCAAGCGTTTGTTAAATTTCAGTAATCTTTTCTGAGCAAGGAATTTCCGTGGACAGCGTCGATCTGGAAGTGGTGCGCAGCGCGTTGAAATGGACGGAGTCGGGTCATCGGGCCACCCTGGGCACCGTGGTCCACACCTGGGGCTCGGCGCCGCGTCCAGTGGGCGCGATGCTGGTGATCCGCGGCGACGGCCAGGTGATGGGCTCGGTCTCCGGCGGCTGCGTCGAGGACGACCTCATCGACAAGGTCAAGAGCCAGGCGATCGCCGCGGCCAGGCCCGAGGTCACGACCTACGGCGTCACCCTGGAGCAGGCAACGCGCTACGGCCTGCCGTGCGGCGGCACGCTGCAGATCGTGCTCGAGCCGGTCACCGCGGAGTCGAAGCTGAAGGAGCTGCTCGGCGTCATCGAGCGCCACGAGCTTTCTGCGCGCTTCCTCGACATGGACACGGGCAAGGTGCGCATGGAGCCCGGCAAATGGTCCGACCTGCTCGAGTTCGACGGCAAGGTGCTGAAGAGCGTGCACGGGCCACGCTGGCGGCTGCTGCTGATCGGCGCGGGCCAGGTCAGCCGCTACCTTGCGCAGATGGCGCAGGCGCTCGACTACCACGTCACCGTGTGCGACCCGCGCGAGGAGTACGCCGACGGCTGGGATTTCGACGCGGTCCCGATCAACCGCGGCTACCCCGACGACGTGGTGCTGCAGATGAACTTCGACGCCCACAGTGCCGTGGTCGCGCTGACTCACGACCCCAAGCTGGACGACGCGGCGCTCATGGAAGCGCTCAAATCGCCCGCTTTCTACGTCGGCGCCCTCGGATCGCAGAAGAACAACGACGCGCGCCGCCAGCGCCTCGCCGGCTTCGACCTCGCGGCGTCGGAGATCGCGCGGCTGCGCGGGCCGGTGGGCTTGAGGATCGGCTCGAAGACGCCGCCCGAGATCGCCGTGGCGATCCTCGCGGAGCTGACCGCGGTGCGGCGCGGGGTGCAGATCCCGGAGACGATCGAGCCGCCCAAGGTGAACGTGACCGCGGGCTGCGCCGTTCCCCAGAACTAGCTATCCTTGCTCCCCTGTTCCCAGGGGAGTCCATGACCGCAAACATCCGCGGCGTTCTGCTTGCGGCGGGGTATTCGAAGCGCTTCGGCTCGAACAAGCTGCTGCATCCCCTGCCCGCGGGCTCGCCCGACGCCGGCGTGCCGATCGCGCTCGCCTCGGCCCGCCATCTCCTCGAAGCCCTGGCCGAGCCCGTCGCCGTCATCCGCCCCCGGGCGCAGAAGCTCGGGAAGGTGCTGCGCGACGCGGGCTGCACCACCGTGGTGTGCAAGAACGCCGCCGAAGGCATGGGAGTGAGCCTTGCCGAGGGCGTGCGCGCCACCGCGGACGCCCATGGCTGGGTGGTCGCGCTCGCCGACATGCCCTACCTCAGGCCGGACACGGTCCGGGTGGTGGCCAGGGCGCTCTCCGAGGGCGCGGCGATCGCCGCGCCCGCCTACCGGGGCGAGCGCGGTCACCCGGTGGGGTTTGCGCGGCGCTTCCTGGACGAGCTGTCGGGGCTGAGGGGCGACGCCGGCGCGCGCGAGATCCTCAAGGCGCACCCGGACTGGATCACGCTCTACGAGGTCGACGACCCCGGCGTGCTGCGCGATATCGACGAGCCTTCCGACCTAGAGGTCTGAGACCCCACCCCACGCCGCGCGGCGGATGGCGAGGTCGAGCGCGAGCACCGTGCCGATCAGCGTGTCGCCGGCGTATTCGGAGCGGAGGTCGCGCAGCTCGCGCTCGTGGAGCCGCTGCTGTACTTCGTAATCCATTGTGTACTCCATCGAAAAGCTTATACGGGCCAGAGGCCGTGAGGGCGGTCGAGCGATTCCGGACCGAAGGTCCTCGCGATCCAGTGCGCAACCCGCTCGCGCAGTCCGGGGCGCGGCGCCGATTCGACCAGAACGACGTCGCTCGCCTCCTGCGCGTGGATGAGCGTGAGGCCGCGCCGCTCGAGAATCAGCGCGTCGTTGGCCGAGAGGAAGTGATCTACTAGATCCCGGTCTTGCGTGATCCATAGTCCGCCCCGAACGCATTCGACCCGCGCGCCCAGCGGATCGTAGACGCGCAGCACTTCGCGGGGCTTGAGGTGAAGCTCGATTCGATCGAAACCGATGTTCATGACCGCTCCTTTCACGTGACGTACTGCGCGATGCCGTTGCCGAAAGACCAGTTTTCCTTCCTCACTTCGACGACGTTGATGAACACGTCCTCGATGCGCACGCCGAGCTCGGCTTTCAGGCGCTCGGCGATGCCCTTGTAAAGGGCCTTCTTCTTCTCGAGCGTGCGCCCTTCGGTGATCGTCATCTGGATGACGACGATGCCGTCGCCGCGGCGTATCCCGAGATAACCCAGGTCGTAAATCAGCCCGTTCCCGTCGTGCTCGCTGACGATCTGGAAGCGGTCACCCGGCGGCACGTCGATGGTGGTGACCATAGTCTCGTAGACGATGCGCCCGACCTTCTCGCCGAAGCCGGCGGGCTTGCCTCTCATCAGCGAGATGCGCACTAGCGGCACAGCGCGCCCGCGAACGGCTTGATGTTCATCTCCCTTCCTTTCATAATGCGGTTTCCGCATGCAACTATCCGTCGTGCCGCCACAGCGATCAAACGATATTTCGGCATCTTTTGCATGAGAAAAGAGAATGCTTAAGGGAGCCCGCGACCTGCCTTCGCTCGACCTGCTGAAGGGCTTCGAGGCCGCCGCGCGCAACCTCTCCTTCACCAAGGCGGCGGCCGAGCTCTACGTCACCCAGTCCGCGGTGAGCCGCCAGATCCAGACGCTGGAAGAGCAGCTCGGCGTGGCGCTGTTCCGCCGCAGCCACCGGGAGCTGCGCCTCACCGAGGAAGGCCAGACGCTCTACAAGACCTCGGCCGAGGTGCTGCGCCTGCTGCGCGACGTCGCCGGCAGGCTGAACGCGCGTCCGGGCATGCTCACCGTCACCACCACCGCTTCCTTTGCGGCGCTGTGGCTGGTACCGCGCCTCAACGACTTCCGCCGCCTGCACCCGGGGACCGACATGCGCCTGGACGCGACCAACGAGATCCAGGACCTGGAGCGCGAAGGCTTCGACCTCGCCATCCGCTACTGCACGCCGAAAATGGCGGGCAGCGACGCAGTGCGGCTCTTCGGCGAGCTGGTGTTTCCGGTGTGCGCCAAATCGCTGCTCGCCGGGAAGCGGCTCAGCGCGCCCGCCGACCTTTCCAGGCAGGTACTGCTGCACTACGACGACGCTTACCGGCGCTATCCCTGGCTTTCCTGGGAAGTGTGGTTCGAGCTGACCAAGACCCCGGGCGTGAAGGCCGCGGGGATGCTGCGCTTCTCGCATTACGACCAGGTGATGCAGGCGGCGCTCGACGGCCAGGGCATCGCTCTGGGGCGCAGCCGCTTCGTCACCCAGTGGGTTAAGCGGGGCAAGCTCGTCCTGCCGTTCGGCAAACGCTACATGAGCACCCCGTCGGATTCGCGCGCCTACTTTCTCGTGCCCTCGCCGCGCTCGGCGGCGCGCCCCGAGGTCGCCAAGTTCGCGCAGTGGCTGCAGCAGCAGGCCCTGGCCGAGGACGAGGAAGCCCTGTGAGCGCGCCGATCCGATACACCGTCGTCCCCGAGCGGCCCGAGGCGCATCTCTACCGCGTCGCGTGCACGGTGGCCGAGCCGGACCCTTCCGGCCAGGAGCTTGCGCTGCCCGCGTGGATCCCGGGCAGCCACCTGATCCGCGACTTCGCGCGCCACGTGGTGTCGATCCGTGCCGAGAGCCGCGGCCGCCCGGTCGCGCTCGAGAAGACCGACAAGCACACCTGGCGCGCGGAAGCCGCCGCCGGTCCGCTCACCGTCACTTGCGAGGTCTACGCCAAGGACCTGTCGGTGCGCGGCGCCTACCTCGATCCGCGGCAGGGCTTCTTCAACGGAGCCGGTCTGTTCCTGCGGGCGAAGGGGCTGGAGGACGCGACCTGCGAGCTGGAGATCCGGCGCCCGCAGGGCGCGCGCTACCGCGACTGGATCGTCGCCACCGCGATGGACCGCGCCGGCGCCAAGCCACGCGGCTTCGGGACCTACCGCGCCGCGAACTACGACGAGCTGATCGATCACCCGGTGGCGATGGGCACACTCTCGCTCGCTGGCTTCCGCGCCTGCGGCGTGCTCCACGAGATCGCGATCGCGGGACGGCACCGCGCCGACATGGCGCGGTTGGCGCGCGACCTCAAGCGCCTGTGCGAGCAGCACATCCGCTTCTTCGGCGAGCCCGCGCCGATGAAGCGCTATGTGTTCCTGGTCACGGCCCTTGGGGAAGGCTACGGGGGCCTCGAGCACCGCGCCTCCACGGCGCTTCTGTGCTCGCGCGACGACCTCCCGGTCGCAGGCGAAACGCAGCCCGGCGAGCGCTACCGGACGTTCCTCGGCCTGGCGAGCCACGAGTACTTCCACACCTGGAATGTGAAGCGCATCAAGCCCGCGGCGTTCACGCCTTACGACCTCGACCGCGAGGGCTATACCAGCCTGCTGTGGGCCTTCGAGGGCATGACTTCCTACTACGACGACCTCGCGCTCGTGCGCTGCGGCCTGATCGGCAGGAAGGACTACCTCGAGCTGCTCGGCCGGAGCATCACAAGCTACCTGCGCGCGCCGGGCCGCGCAAAGCAGACGCTCGCCGAGGCGAGCTTCGATGCCTGGATCAAGTACTACCGCCCGGACGAGAATTCTCCCAACGCCACGGTCAGCTACTACGGCAAGGGGAGCCTCGTCGCCCTGTGCCTGGACCTGCTGATCCGGCAGAAGACGCGCGGGAAGAAGTCGCTCGACGATCTCATGCGCGTGCTCTGGACCCGGCACGGCCTCACCGGGACCGGAGTGGAGGAGGACGGGGTCGAGCGCCTCGCCGAGGAAGTTACGGGCCTCAAGCTGCAGGGGATTTTCGACGCGTGGCTGCGCTCGATGCGCGAGCTGCCGCTCGAGAGCCTCCTGGCCGCGCACGGCGTCGAGATGGCCTTGCGCCCGGCCGAGTCGTCCTCCGATCGCGGCGGAAAGCCCGCCGCTTCGAAGGCCTCGGGTGGCTTGGCGATGCTCGGCGCGCACGTGCGCGGCGACGGCGACGCAAGCGTCCTCACCCACGCGCTCGACGGCGGGGCCGCGCGCGCGGCCGGGCTGGCCGCGGGGGACGCGATCGTGGCGGTCGACGGCCTGCGCCCCGGGCGGGGCGGCCTCGACGCAGTGCTGGCGAGGCGCCGCGCGGGGGACACGGTAAGGCTCCATGCCTTCCGGCGCGACGAGCTGCTGGAATTCGACGTCCGCCTGAAGGCGGCCCCGGCGGACACCTGCGTGCTGTCCGAGCTGTCCGGCGCGAAAGCGCGCTCGCTCGAGCGCTGGCTGGGTACCTCGCGTGGCTGACGCGCGGCTCGTCCTGATCCGTCACGGCGAAACGGAGTGGAACCGCGAGGGCCGCATACAGGGCTATCACGCCGACAGCCACCTGACAGAGAACGGCCATTCGCAGGCGCGGCGGCTCGCGGCGCGCCTGGCGGGCGAAGGGGTGCTCGCGCTGCACTCCAGCGACTCGGGACGCGCCCGCCAGACCGCCGGGCCGATCGCCGCGGCGCTGGACCTGAAAGTCGTCTACGACGCGGCGCTGCGCGAGCGCAGCTACGGCGAGTTCGAGGGCTGGACCTACGCGCAGCTCGAGCGCGAGCATCCGGAGGCGTACCGCAAGTTCCGCTCGCGCGATCCGGGCTACGCGCCGCCGGGCGGCGAGAGCGGCGCCCAGTTCCAAGACCGCATCGTCGCGGCGCTGGAGCGCGTCGCGAAGGCGGCGGAAGGCGGGCATGCCGCGATCGTCACCCATGGCGGCGTCCTCGGCGTCGCCTACCGTCACATCGCCGGCGCAGCCCCGGATTCCGGGCGGGACTACTCGCTGCACAACGCCAGCATCAACCGCATCCGGGTCTCGGGCGGGCGCTGGTCTGTCGAGGCGTGGGGAGACGTCGCGCACCTGTCCGCCGGCAGCGGCGACAGCATCCAGGGGGCCTAGACCCGCGAAGGCGGCGCGCCGCGTGGGCGGATGCTGCAGACGGTAGAATCCCGGGCTGACGTCCCTTCACGCCCGGATGAACGCTCCCGACAAGACCCCGCTCGCCGTCGCCTACACGGATGTCGCTGCCGCGGGTGAGCGTCTCGCCGGCCACGCGCACCGCACGCCGGTGCTCACCTCACGTACGGTGAACGAGCGCACCGGCGCCGAAGTCTTCTTCAAGTGCGAGAACCTGCAGCGCATCGGAGCCTTCAAGTTCCGCGGCGCGTTTAACGCGCTGTCGCAGTTGTCCCCTGCGGAGCGCGAGCGCGGCGTGCTGTCCTTTTCCTCGGGCAACCACGCGCAGGCGGTGGCGCTCGCCGGCAAGATGCTCGCCATCCGCGTCACCATCGTGATGCCCTCGGACGCCCCCGCCGTCAAGATCGAGGCGACGCGCGGTTACGGGGCGGAAGTCGTGCTGAACGACAAGCGCAAGGAGACGCGCGAAGAGGTCGCCGAGCGCATCGTGCGCGAGCGCGGCCTCACCATGATCCCGCCCTTCGACCACCCGCAGATAATCGCGGGGCAGGGGACCGCGGCGAAGGAGCTGATCGAGGACGCCGGCAGGCTCGACTATCTATTCGTTCCGGTGAGCGGCGGTGGATTGATCTCGGGGTGCGCGGTCGCGGCTTCGTACCTTTCGGCCGGCTGCAAAGTGATCGGCGTCGAGCCCGAGGCGGGCGACGACGCCACGCGCTCGTTCCGGACCAAGACCCTCCAGACGTGCCACAACCCTGACACCATCGCCGACGGGGCGCGCACGCACGCGCTCGGAAAGCTGACCTTTCCGCTGATCCTGCGCTATGTGAGCGACATGGTGACGGTGAGCGACGCCGAGATCGTGCGCGCGATGCTCTACCTGTGGGAGCGCATGAAGATCATCGTCGAGCCCACCGGCGCGCTCGGCGCGGCCGGCGTGTTCGAGCGCGGGCTTCCGGTGGCGGGAAAGAAGGTCGGCGTGATCCTCTCGGGCGGCAACGTCGACTTCAAGTCGGTCGCGAAGTACTTCTGAGCTTCCAGATTTTCCAGCGCTCCTTTCCGGCGAAGATCGGGATGGAGTCGCTCACCGCCTTGTCTTCAGCTTGCTCGAAGCGGTCGGAGAGAAGCCGTTCCAGCTCTCCCGATTTCAATCCGAACGGCGGGCCGCGCTCGCCGTCTTCGAAATAGAAGAATCCCGCGATCCTGCCCTGCGCTCCGAGCAGCTCCGCAGCTCGCTGCGCGTAGCGCGGCCGCAGCGGCCGCGGCAGCGAGCACAGGAACGCTCTCTCGTACACGAGGTCGTACGCCTCGCCCAGGTCGGCCTCGAAGAAGTCGGCGAGCCGCACGCGGTCCGACAGCGGCCCGAGCATTTTTTGCGCGCGCTCGACGGCGGCCGGGGCAAAATCCACCGCGAGCACGTCGTGCCCCGCCTCGGCAAAGGCCCGCACCTCGTAGCCCGAGCCGCATCCCGGGATCAGCACGCGCCGGCCGCGCGGCTCGGCTCTCAGAAATCCTTGAAGATCCGAAGGGACACTGCCCGCGTCCCAGGGCATGAAGTTCTCGCGGAAGCGCTGCTCCCAGAACTCCGGTTGCGACGCGTCCTGCCTACCCTTTGACACACACGACCTGCTTCAGGGTGTGCACCACGTCGACCAGGTCGGTCTGGTCGGCCATGACCCGGTCGATGTCCTTGTACGCTCCGGGGATCTCGTCGAGCACTTTCTTGTCCTTGCGGCATTCGACGCCGCGGGTCTGGTCCTCGAGGTCGGCGCGCGAGAAACGGCGCTTCGCTTCGGCGCGGCTCATGCGGCGCCCCGCGCCGTGCGCGCACGAGCAGAGCGACTCGGCGTTGCCCTTGCCGCGGACGATGTACGAGCGCGTGCCCATGCTCCCGGGAATGATGCCGAGCTCGCCCTCGCGCGCGCTGATCGCCCCTTTCCGCGTGACGTACACGCGGGCTCCGAAGTGCTGTTCCTGCGTCACGTAGTTGTGGTGGCAATTGATGGCTTCGCCCGTCGTCTCGAACGCGGGCAGCAGCCCGCGCACCGCATCGACGACGAGGTCCATCATCTCGCGCCGGTTGGCGAGCGCGTAGTCCTGCGCCCAGCCGACCGCCTCGACGTAGTCGTCGAAGAGCCTCGTGCCTTCGTCGAGCCAGGCGAGGTCGCGGTCCGGGAGGCGGGCATCGTGCTTCTGCATCGCCTCGCGCGCCTGCGCGATGAAATACTGGCCGATGCAGTTGCCCACGCCGCGGCTGCCCGAATGCAGCATCACCCACACCTGGTCGCTCTCGTCCACGCACACCTCGATGAAGTGGTTGCCGCCGCCGAGCGAGCCCATCTGCCGGACCCATTTCTTCTCGTGCTCGCGCTGCATCTTGGCGATCTTCGGGTGCTTGCGCACGATGGCCTCGAGACGCCGCGCGAGCGGCGCGCAGGCCTCGCGGCGCGAATCGGATTCGCCGTGCTCGTCGAAGCCCACCGGCACGGCGCGCTCGATCGCGGCGCGCACGCGCGAGAGGCTGTCGGGTAGGTCGGCGCCCGTGAGCGAGAGGCGCATCGCGTTCATGCCGCAGCCGATGTCGACGCCCACCGCCGCCGGGATGATCGCCCGCCGGGTCGGGATCACCGACCCCACGGTCGCGCCGATCCCGGCGTGCACGTCGGGCATCGCCGCGACATGGCCGAACACGATAGGCAGCTGCGCGACGTTGGCGAGCTGCGCTCGCGCATGCGGCTCGAGGTCGTCCGTGAACACCTTCACCGGGACGCGGCCGCCTTCGATCAGCTGTTTGACAGGCATGGCGCGGTAGCTCGTGGCACATTCTACGGCGGCGGTAACATCTCGTTGCAATTTAGGGAATTGCGACATGGCGCGGTTACACTTGTCTGCTCTAATCGTCGCGGGCGCCTAACACGAGGGAAGGGGCGTTCTCTTGCTTTTCACGAACAGAAAAAAGATGGAGCTTGGGCCGCTACTGATCGAAAAACCGGAAACCCGGCGCCGCTCGCTGCGCGGCGGCTGGGTGGTGATTCTCGTGCTGTTCATCGCCGCGGCCGGAGTGGCGGTCTACTTCCTCCAGCCGAGCGAGGCCCCGCGCCCGACCGGTCGCCGCGGCATCGATCCCACGCGGCCGACGCCGGTTGTCGCCGCCACGGCGAAGACCGGCGACATCAACATGTACCTGAACGGCCTGGGCACGGTAACGCCGCTCAAGACCGTCACGGTGAGAAGCCGCGTCGACGGCGAGCTGATCAAGGTTGCGTTCACCGAGGGCCAGGTGGTGAAGGCGGGAGACGTGCTTGCCGAGATCGACCCGCGGCCTTACCAGGCGCAGCTCGCGCAGGCCGAGGGCCAGATGGCGCGCGACCAGGCGCTGCTCGCCAATGCGCGCATCGACCTGGAGCGCTACCGCGGCCTGTACGCGCAGGACTCCATCGCCAAGCAGCAGGTCGACACCCAGGAGGCCCTGGTGCGCCAGTACGAAGGCACGGTGAAGTTCGACCAGGGCCAGATCGACAACGCGAAGCTGCAGCTCATCTACTCGCGGATCACCGCGCCCATCGGCGGGCGGCTGGGCCTGCGCCTGGTCGACCCGGGCAACATCATCCGCGCGAGCGACGCCAACGGCCTGGTGGTCATCACCCAGCTTCAGCCGATCACGGCGGTGTTCACCATTCCGCAGGACTCCCTGCCCGAGGTGTTGAAGCGGCTGCGCGCGGGCGTATCGCTGCCGGTCGAAGCCTATGACCGCGAGCAAAAGACCCGGCTCGCGACGGGGAAGCTGCTCACGGTCGACAACCAGATCGACCCCACCACCGGGACGATCAAGCTGAAGGCCCAGTTCTCGAACGAGGACGGCGGCCTGTTCCCCAACCAGTTCGTCAACGTGCGCCTGCAGCTCGACACGCTGCGCGGAGCGACGCTCGTCCCCACGGCTGCGGTGCAGCGCGGCTCGCAGGGGACCTTCGTCTACGTGCTGAAGGACGACAAGACGGTGGCGCTGCGCACGGTCAAGACTGGGGTGAGCGAGGCCGAGAACGTGCAGATCGTCTCGGGCGTGACGCCCGGCGAGATCGTCGTGGTCGAGGGCAACGACCGCCTGCGCGACGGCGCCAAGGCCGAGGTTCCCGACTCGAGCCGTGCGGCGGACGCCGGTGCGCAGAAGGCGGGCAAGGGCGGACGGCGCCCCAAGAACGGCGGCGAGTGACCGGGGCCGCGCGATGAACCCCTCGCGGCCCTTCATCCAGCGGCCGGTGGCGACGTCGCTGCTGATGGCGGCGCTGCTGCTCGCGGGCGGGATCGCCTACCGACTGCTTCCGCTATCGGCGCTGCCCGAGGTCGACTACCCGACGATCCAGGTCATTACCTTCTACCCGGGCGCGAGCCCCGACGTGATGACCTCGTCGGTGACCGCGCCGCTCGAGCGCCAGTTCGGGCAGATGCCGGGCCTGAAGCAGATGTCCTCGACCAGCTCGGGCGGCGCTTCGGTGATCACGCTACAGTTCGCGCTCGAGTTGACGCTGGACGTCGCCGAGCAGGAGGTGCAAGCGGCGATCAACGCCGGGGCGAATTTCCTGCCGGCGGATCTGCCCGCGCCGCCGGTATACGCCAAGGTGAACCCCGCGGACGCGCCCATCCTCACGCTCGGCATCAGCTCGCGCACCATGCCCTTGCCCGAGGTGCAGAACCTGATCGACACGCGCCTCGCGCAGAAGATCTCGCAGCTTCCCGGCGTGGGCCTGGTGACGCTGTCGGGCGGTCAGCGGCCCGCGGTGCGCGTGCAGGTCAATCCGCGCGCGCTCGCGTCCAACGGCCTGGGCCTGGAGGACGTGCGCCTCGCGATCGCCAACGCCAACGTCAACCAGGCGAAGGGCGGATTCGACGGCCCGAGCCGCGCCTACACCATCGACGCCAACGACCAGCTGCGTTCGGCCGCGGAGTACAAGCGGATCATCGTCGCCTACAAGAACGGCGCGCCGCTGGTGCTCTCCGACGTCGCCGACGTGATCGAGGACGCGGAGAACGTGCGCCTCGCGGCGTGGATGAACGACGCGCCCGCCGTGATCGTCAACATCCAGCGGCAACCGGGCGCGAACGTCATCGAGGTGGTCGACCGAGTGAAGCGGCTCCTGCCGCAGCTCACCGCCTCGCTGCCGGCCGCGGTCCAGGTCGCGACGCTCACCGACCGCACCGTCACCATCCGCGCCTCGGTGCACGACGTGCAGTTCGAGTTGATCCTCGCGATCGTCCTGGTGGTGATGGTGATCTTCCTGTTCCTGCGCACCGCGGCGGGAACCATCATCCCCAGCGTCGCCGTGCCGCTGTCGCTGGTCGGTACCTTTGGAGTCATGTACCTCGCGGGCTTCAGCATCAACAACCTGACGCTGATGGCCCTCACCATCGCTACCGGCTTCGTGGTCGACGACGCCATCGTGATGATCGAGAACATTGCGCGCTACATCGAGGAGGGCGAGCCGCCGCTGCAAGCCGCGCTGAAAGGCGCCGAGCAGATCGGGTTCACGATCATCTCGCTGACGTTTTCGCTCATCGCGGTGCTGATCCCGCTGCTGTTCATGGGCGAAGTCGTGGGGCGTCTGTTCCGCGAGTTCGCGATCACCCTGGCGGTCTCCATCCTGATCTCGGCGGTGGTGTCGCTCACACTCACCCCGATGATGTGCGCGAAGCTCCTGCGGCGCACGCCGCCCCAGCAGCAGGGCGCGTTCTACCGCGCGAGCGGCCGCTGGTTCGACGCCGTGATCGGTCGCTACGGCGAGATGCTCAACTGGGTGCTCGACCGCCAGACGGCGACGCTGTGGGTGTTCATCGGCACACTCGCGCTGACGGTCATCCTCTACGTCACCGTCCCCAAAGGGTTCTTCCCGCTGCAGGACACCGGGGTGATACAGGGCATCTCGGAGGCGCCGCAGTCGATCTCCTTTCCGGCGATGGCCGAGCGCCAGCAGGCGCTCGCCCGGGCAATCCTCGAGGATCCCGCGGTGGAGAGCCTGTCCTCCTTCATCGGCGTGGACGGCACCAACACGACGCTCAACAGCGGGCGCGTGCTCATCAACCTGAAACCCAAGGCGCAGCGCGGCGATATCGCCAGCGTGATGCACGGGCTGCAGGCGAGGCTGGCCAAGGTCGAAGGGATCGCGCTCTATATGCAGCCCGTCCAGGACCTCACCATCGAGGACCGGGTGAGCCGCACCCAATACCAGTTCACGCTCGAGTCTGCCAATCCCGACGAGCTGTCGGAGTGGGTGCACCGCATGACCTCGCGCCTGTCGGAGCTTCCGCAGCTCGCCGACGTGGCGAGCGACCTGCAGGATCAGGGCCTGCAGGCTTACCTCTCAATCGACCGCGACACCGCGGGGCGCCTGGGCATCACGCCGGCGGCGGTCGACATCGCGCTCTACAACGCCTTCGGCCAGCGCCTGGTGTCGACGATCTTCACCCAGTCGAACCAGTACCGCGTGGTGCTCGAGGTGAAGCCCGAGTTCCGCCGCGGCCCCGACGCGCTCAAGGACATCTACGTCGCCTCGTCCTCGGGTGCGCAGATCCCGTTGAGCGCCATCACCACGGTCACTGAGAAGCCCGCGCTGCTCGCGGTCAACCATCTCGGCCAGTTCCCTTCCGCGACGATCTCTTTCAACCTCGCCCCGCGCGCCGCGCTCGGCGACGCGGTGCGCGCGATCGAGAGCGAGGCGCAGGCGCTGGGCTTGCCGCCCTCGATCCGCGCGAGCTTCCAGGGCGCTGCGCTCGCCTTTAGGGCCTCGCTCGCCAATGAACTTCTGCTGATCCTCGCAGCGATCGTGACCATGTACATCGTGCTGGGCGTGCTCTACGAGAGCTACATCCACCCGATCACCATCCTCTCGACGCTGCCGTCGGCGGGCGTGGGCGCGCTGCTCGCGCTGATGCTGTCGCGTACCGACCTGGGCGTGATCTCGGTGATCGGCATCGTGCTTCTCATCGGCATCGTGAAGAAGAACGCGATCATGATGATCGACTTCGCGCTCGACGCCGAGCGCAGGGAGGGGAAGAGCCCGCGCGAAGCGATATTCCAGGCGTGCCTGCTGCGCTTCCGGCCGATCCTCATGACGACGATGGCGGCGCTGCTCTCGGCGCTGCCGCTGATGCTCGGCACGGGCGTCGGCTCGGAGCTGCGCCACCCGCTCGGCATCACCATGGTGGGCGGCCTGATCGTGAGCCAGGCGCTCACGCTGTTCACCACGCCGGTGATCTACCTGTGGTTCGACCGCCTCGCGCGGCGCGCCGAAGGCGTTCATCGGGAAGCCCCGCGCGCGGGACCGCTGGAAGGCGAGCGTCCATGAACCTCACCGAGCCGTTCATCCGGCGTCCGGTCGCCACCACCCTGCTCACCGCAGGCATCACGCTCGCCGGCGCAGCCGCGTTCGGCCTCCTGCCGGTCGCGCCGCTGCCGCAGGTGGACTTCCCGACGATCTCGGTGCAGGCGCAGCTGCCCGGCGCGAGCCCCGAGGTGATGGCGGCGACGGTCGCGACGCCGCTCGAGCGGGCGCTGGGGCGCATCGCCGGGGTGACCGAGATGACCTCCTCCTCGTCGCTCGGCAACGCGCGCATCACGCTGCAGTTCGACTTGAACCGCGACATCGACGGCGCGGCGCGCGATGTGCAGGCGGCGATCAACGCCGCGCGCAGCCAGTTGCCCACCAGCCTGCCGCGCAACCCTACGTACCGCAAGGTCAACCCGGCCGACGCGCCGATCATGATCCTGGCGCTGACCTCCGAGACCATGGACCGCGGCCAGCTGTACGACGCGGCCTCGACGATCCTCGCGCAGCGCATCTCGCAGGCGAGCGGCGTGGGGCAGGTGACCGTGGGCGGCGCGTCGCTGCCTGCCGTGCGCGTCGAGCTGAATCCCACCGCGCTCAACAGCTACGGCATCGCGCTCGACGATGTGCGCGCGGCGCTTGCGGCCGCCAACGCGAACCGCCCCAAGGGCTCGGTCGACGACGGCGACCGGCACTGGCAGATCCAGGCGAACGACCAGGCGCAGAAGGCGAGCGAGTACATCCCTATCATCGTGGCGTACCGGAACGGCGCCGCGGTGCGCCTCTCCGACGTCGCTGAGGTGGTCGACTCGGTGGAGGACCTGCGCAACGCCGGCTCGTCGAACGGCAAGCCCTCGGTGCTCCTCATCATCAACCGCCAGCCCAACGCGAACATCATCGAGACGGTTGAGCGCGTGCGCGACCTCATGCCGCTGCTGCGCGCCTCGATCCCGCGGGCGATCAACCTCGACGTGGTGCTCGAGCGCACCAGCACCATCCGCGCCTCCCTGCGCGAGGTGGAGCGTACCCTGCTGATCGCGATGGCGCTCGTGATCCTGGTGGTATTCGCGTTCCTGCGCAACGCGCGAGCGACGCTGATTCCCGCGGTGGCCGTGCCGGTGTCGCTGGTTGCGACCTTCGGGGTGATGTACCTGTGCGGCTTCAGCCTGAACAACCTGTCGCTGATGGCGCTCACCATCGCCACCGGGTTCGTGGTCGACGACGCGATCGTGGTGCTGGAAAACGTCTCGCGCCACATCGAGCGCGGCCTGACGCCGTTCCAGGCGGCGCTCCTGGGCGCGAAGGAGGTGAGCTTCACCGTGCTGTCGATGAGCCTGTCGCTCATCGCGGTATTCATTCCCATCCTGCTCATGGGAGGCATCGTCGGGCGCCTGTTCCGCGAGTTCGCGGTGACGCTCTCGGTCGCGATCCTGGTGTCGCTGGCGGTGTCGCTGACGATGACCCCGATGATGTGCGCGCGCCTGCTCAAGGCGCGGAGCGAGCAGCGCCCGGGGCGGCTGTTCGTCGCGAGCGAGCGCGTTTTCAAGTGGATGCTCGCCGAGTACGAGGCGAGCCTCGCCTGGGCGCTGCGCCATTCGCGGTTGATGCTGCTGCTGCTCGCCGCGACCATCGGCCTGAACGTGTACCTGTATATCGTCATCCCGAAGGGTTTCTTCCCGCAACAGGACACGGGGCGCATGATCGGGTCGATCCAGGCCGATCAGGGCATCTCCTTCCAGGCGATGCGGCAGAAGCTCGCCGACTTCATCGAGATCGTGAAGAGCGACCCGGCGGTGGAGAACGTCGTGGGTTTCACCGGCGGCGGCCAGCGCAACTCGGGCTTCATGTTCCTGTCGCTCAAGCCGCTCAAGGAGCGCAAGCTGAGCGCGGATCAGGTGGTGGCGCGCCTGCGGCCGCGGCTCGCGCAGGAGGCCGGCGCGAACCTGTTCCTGGTACCGGTGCAGGACATCCGCATCGGCGGCAGGCAGGCCAATGCGCAATACCAGTTCACGCTGCAGGCGGACGAGCTCGCCGACCTGCGAGTGTGGGAGCCGCGCGTGCGCCAGGCGCTGTCCAGCCTGCCCGAGCTCGCCGACGTCAACACCGATCAGCAGGAGAAGGGCCTGGAGGCCATGGTCACCATCGACCGGCCCACCGCCGCGCGCATGGGGCTCACGCCGAAGATGATCGACACGACGCTGTACAACGCCTTCGGCCAGGCGCAGGTGTCGACGATCTACCAGGCGCTCAACCAGTACCACGTGGTGATGGAGGTCGCGCCGCAATACTGGCAGTCGCCCGAAGCGCTGAACGGCGTCTACGTGCTCTCTCCGACCAAGGGGCAGGTTCCGCTGAACGCCATCGCGCGTTACGAGCCGAGCACCGCGCCCCTCGCGGTCAACCACCAGGGGCAGTTCGTCGCCTCGACCATCTCCTTCAACCTGCCTCCCGGCGTGACGCTGGGGCAGGCGACCACCGCGATCAACGACGCCATGGCGCGCATCGGCGTGCCGACCACCGTCCACGGCAGCTTCCAAGGCACGGCGCGCGCCTTCCAGGCCTCGCTCGACAGCCAGCCCTGGCTGGTGCTCGCGGCGCTCATCGCGGTGTACATCGTGCTCGGGATCCTGTACGAGAGCACCATCCACCCGATCACGATTCTCTCGACGCTGCCCTCGGCGGGCGTCGGCGCGCTGCTCGCGCTGATTGCGTTCCACACCGAGTTCAGCATCATCGCCCTGATCGGCGTGATTCTGCTGATCGGCATCGTCAAGAAGAACGCGATCATGATGATCGACTTCGCGATCGAGGCCGAGCGCAGAGAGGGCAAGCGGCCGGAAGAGGCGATCTTCCAGGCGTGCCTGCTGCGCTTCCGTCCGATCATGATGACCACGATGGCGGCGCTGCTCGGCGCTGTGCCGCTCGCGATCGGCTTCGGCGACGGGTCGGAGTTTCGCAGGCCGCTCGGCATCTCCATCGTCGGCGGGCTGATCGTGAGCCAGCTGCTCACGCTATATACGACGCCGGTTGTCTACCTGTACTTCGACCGCTTCCGGCTGTGGAGCGCCAGGGTCTTCGGGCGCCCCGGCGGCGCCGCCACGGAGGCCCTGTGAGGCGCCTGGGTGTCCTGCTCGCGCTGCCGCTCGCCGCCTGCGCCGTCGGGCCGGACTACCAGCGGCCGTCCGTCGAGGTGCCGGCCGGGTACAAGGAGTGGAAGGTGGCGCAGCCGCAGGACGAAACGAGCCGCGGCCCGTGGTGGGAGATCTTCGGCGATCCTGCCCTGAACGCGCTCGTCGCGCAGGTCAAGATATCGAACCAGACCGTGGCCGCTGCGGACGCGCAGTTCCGCCGCGCGCAGGCGATCGTGGCCGCGTCCCACGCCGGCTACTTCCCGACTGTCGGCGCGAACGCTTCGATCACGCGCAGCCGCTCGCCCGTCGGCGTGATCGGGGGAACCACGGCGGGGCGCACCATCACCAACCGCGCGGCGAGCCTGGACGCGTCGTGGGAGCTCGACCTGTGGGGGCGCATCAGGCGGACCGCGGAGTCGAGCGAGGCGAGCGCGCAGGCGAGCGCGGCCGACCTCGCCGGCGCGCTCCTGTCCTCGCAGGCCGCGCTGGCCTCGAGCTACTTCTTGCTGCGCACGATCGACGAGCAGAAGCGGATCCTCGACGAGACCGTCGCCGCGTTCCAGAAATCCGTGGACCTGACCAAGAACCGGTACGCCGCCGGCGTCGCCGCCAAGGTCGACGTGGTGCAGGCCGAGACCCAGCTGAAGAGCACCATGGCCGACGCGATCGACCTGGGCGTGCAGCGCGCGCAGCTCGAGCACGCCATCGCCGTGCTCGTCGGTAAGGCGCCCTCGGCGTTCAGCATTCCGGTGGCGCCGCTCGCCTTCAAGCTGCCTCCGGTTCCGGCCGAGGTCCCGTCGGCTCTCCTCGAGCGCCGCCCGGACATCGCGTCGGGCGAGCGCCTCGTCGCCTCCGCCAACGCGCAGATCGGCGTCGCCAAGGCGGCGTACTTTCCCTCGCTGACCTTATCGGGGTCGTACGGCTCGCGCGCCGGCGACGCCGCCACGTGGTTTACCGCGCCTAGCACTTTCTGGGCCTACGGCCCGGCGCTCGCGATGTCGGTGTTCGACGCGGGCCTGCGCCGCGCGCAGACCGACCAGGCGATCGCTGCCTACGACGCCACCGTCGCGCAATACCGACAGACGGTGCTCTCGGGATTCCAGGAGGTCGAGGACAACCTCGCGGCGCTGCGCATCCTCGAGGAGGAGGCGAAGGTGCAGCAGGAGGCGGTGCTCGCCGCGCGCGAGTCGGTGTTGCTCACCACCAACCAGTACAAGGCCGGCATCGTGAGCTTCATCAACGTCGTGGCGGTGCAGACCGCGTGGCTCAACAACGAGCGCGCCGCCATGGTGGTGATCGGGCGGCGGCTGGTCGCCTCGGTGACGCTGCTCAAGGCGCTCGGCGGCGACTGGAGCGCCACGGAGATTCCGGAGGGAGAGGCGCTGCGCACGCGGTCGAGTGCGGAAGCGGCCCGGTAGAAAAAAAGCCGCCCGGCAGGTGCGAAGAGGATGCGCACCGCCGGGCGCGGAAGTGGATTCGCGTGACTGGCGTCCCGGTCGAACTCCGCCAGCCTTTCCAACGAACCCAGGTCGAGCACCGCGATGACCTCCCTTCGAGTCGCATTCGTCACCGCGGATTGGATCGAATTGTTGGCTTTGCGGTCGCGCCTTTCAATCGACCAAACGCCTTTCATCCGAACGGATGAGGCCGACGGCGGGCCTTTGCTCGCCTTTGCGTGCATGCCTGCGGTATGCTTCCCGCATGCCTTTATTGGCGCCGGCCGGTTTAGACCGCTCCCGGCCGGGGGAAAGGGGAAACCGTGGAAACCTCAGCCGATATCCCGATCCAGCCGGGCCGGAATCTTCCGTTTGCCATGCCGAAACTCCTGATCTGCGACGACCACCCGCCTATTCGGACGGCGGTGACCTACGTCGCCAGGGAGATAAGCCGGGACATCCGCATCGTCGAAGCTGGAGACGCGAGCGAGGCGCTCGCGATGATGGAGCAGAACGAGGACGTCGACCTGATCCTCGTGGACCTCTACATGCCGGGGATGAGCGGCCTCGATCTGCTCTCGGAGCTCAAGCAGAAATATCCGACCGTGCCCGTCGTGGTGCTGTCTTCGGACGAAACGCGCGCGGCGGTGGTCGACGCGCTGCAGCGCGGCGCCACCGGATACATCTGCAAGTCCTCGCCGACCGACCTGCTCGCGAAGTTCCTCGAGCACGCCCTGAGCGGGCGGGTCACCCTTCCGGCCGCCGTGGTGTACGGGCCGGGGGCGGAAGCCGGGGCCGAAGCATCCCCGGCGGCCGCGGACAGGGGATCGTCGCCCGACCTCGGACTCACGCCCAGACAGACGGATGTCCTGGGCTGCCTGCTGCGAGGGATGTCGACCAAGCAGATCTGCCGCGAGCTCTCGCTCTCCGAGGGAACCGTCAAGAGCCATACCGTGGCCATCTTCCGCGCGCTGAACGTAACCAGCCGCGCGCAGGTGGTCATCGAGGCGAGCCGGCGCGGCGTCACCATCGGGGGCAAATCGAGCTAGCGCGACCAGAGGGGAGCGCGTGAACGAGGTCACCAAGCCCACCGCCTCGTTCCTGGGCGCGCAGTCCTCGAGGCCCGCCCGCAGCCGGATTCACGGGCTGCACTTCGTCATCAAGCAGGCGGTCCGCAACGCCTTCACCGTAGTCGTAGTGGTCGTGTTTGTCGCACCGGTGGTCGTCCCCTGGGTCGGCTGGCTGCGCTTCGCCCTGTGGGCCGGTCCCACCCTAGCGGCGTATGGGGCCCGGGTGCTCCTGTTGCGGCGCGCGACAAGGATCGAGGTCGTCGAGGAGAACCCGGAACGATGGGCCCGGTTGTTGCTCGCATCCACGCTGGGGAGCGGAGTCATCGGCGCCAGCGCCCCCCTGTCGTTCTTCCCGGTGTTGCCCCCGCTGGAGCAGATGTTTTTGACGATGATTTTCTGCTGCTGGGTCACCGGCGCAATGACCTCGGTTGGCGTGTATACCCGGTTCTACGTTTCCTACGTCATCGTCTTCTTCGCCCCGCTGATCCTGGCGTGGCTGATGACCGACAACCCGCACGTGGCGAGCATCACGATCATGCTGGCCGTCTACGGCGCGATCATGGGCAGTTTCTCCCGTAGGTTCGCCGACCAGGTCCTGGAGGGCGTCGAGATCCGATTCCAGAACGAGGAGCTCATCTACGGGCTCGATGCGGCGCGGCGCGCTGCCGAGGCGGCGAACCACGCCAAGTCGCGGTTTCTGGCAGTGGCAAGCCACGATCTGCGCCAGCCGCTGCACGCGCTCACGATCCTGAGCGGGCTGCTGCGGCGCTACGCCACATCGGAGAAAGTCGGCGAGGTGGCGCAGCAGATCGTGAGGTCGGTGGACTCGCTGGAGCGGCTGTTTTCCTCGCTGCTCGATCTGTCGCGCCTGGAGGTCGGCGCGATGCTCCCCGAGCTGCGCCCGGTCTCGCTGCGCGCGATCATCGACCAGCTGGGCGTCGAGTTCCAGCCGCGCGCGCAGGCCAAGGGGCTGCGCTTCGAGGGGCGCGGCTGCGACGCGATGATCGTCACGGACCCGGTGCTGCTCGAGCGCATCCTGCGAAATCTCATCGACAACGCGATCAAGTACACCGACCGCGGCGGCGTCGAGCTCGCCTGCGAGCGGCGCGGCGACGCGATCGTCGTTCGCGTCAGCGACACCGGCCCGGGCATACGCCCCGAGGACCGCGAGGCGGTCTTCGAGGAGTTCTTCCAGGCGAGCGGAGGCCGGCACCGCGAGACCGGTCTCGGCCTCGGCCTGGCGATCGTCAAGCGCCTGAGCGATCTCCTGGAGTACTCGATCGAGACCGAGTCGGAGGTCGGCGTCGGCACCACCTTCCGGCTGGTGATCCCGGGCAAGTCCTTGAGCAGCGACGCGGGCCGCGCGGGGAGCGAGCCCGGAGAGGGGTCGGGCATCGACCTGCTGGGGTTCTCGATCGTCTACATCGACGACGACGTCCAGGTGCACGCGGCGATGGACCTATTGCTGCGCGAATGGGGATGCAACGTGGTCGTCGCCTCGACGCTGGCGCAGGCGCGGGCGCTGCTGCGCGAGCGCGGCATCCGGCCCGAGGCCGTTCTCAGCGACTTCAGCCTCGCAGAGAAGACGACGGGCTTTGCGGTGATCGAGGCGCTGCGCCAGGAATACGGAGCGCTTCCCGCGGCGATCATCACCGGCGAGACCGGGCCGGGAGCGCGCGAGAAGCTGAGGGGGTCCGAGTACCCGGTGCTGCTCAAGCCGGTGCAGCCCGTAGAGCTGCGCAAGCTTCTGGAGGTGTTCCGCTCGATCGGCTAGACCTCGACTCCGTTCGACGCGAGGTCCGGGAGGGATATGCGTTGGCTGTCGGAAAGTGTCGAGGTGCTGGAGCCGCTTGCAGGCTCTGTCGGTGACCAGGCCGGATGGATCCCAGCTCACGGCATTCCCGTTCAAGTGGCGCAGCACGGTGTTCCTCGGCGCCGGCGCCAACTACAAGCCCAGCGAAGCGTGGAAGATCCGGGCGGGGCTGGCCTACGATCCGGCGGTATCGAACGACGAAACCCGCACGCCGCGGCTGCCGGATCAAAGGCGCGTGATAGTCAGCGTGGGCGCGCGCTATACCGCCTCGAGGAATGACAGCCTCGATCTCGCCTACGTGCACGACTTCGTCAAGGACGCGAGCGTCAACAATACCGCCCCTCCCGCACCAGGCAACCTCGTGGGCTCGTTCAAGACCAGCGCCGACGTGCTCAGCGTCCAGTACAACCACCAGTTCTGAGGGGCGCGTGGTAACATTTTTGCTTTCAAGCCTTTGGATGCGCCATGTTTCCCTCGAGGAGCAACCTCCCGCAGGCCGATCCTGAGCTCTGGGCCGCGATCCAGCAGGAGAACCAGCGCCAGGAAGACCACATCGAGCTGATCGCCTCGGAGAACTACGCGAGCCCGAACGTGCTCGCGGCGCAAGGCTCGCAGCTCACCAACAAGTACGCCGAGGGCCTGCCCGGCAAGCGCTACTACGGCGGCTGCGAGTTCGTCGATATCGCCGAGCAGCTCGCCATCGACCGCGCGAAGAAGCTGTTCGGCGCGGACACTGCCAACGTGCAGCCGAACTCGGGCTCGCAGGCGAACCAGGCGGTGTTCTTTGCCGCGATGAAGCCCGGCGACACCTTCCTCGGCATGTCGCTCGCGATGGGAGGCCATCTCACCCACGGGTCGCCCGTCAACATGAGCGGCAAGTGGTTCAACGTGATCAGCTACGGGCTGAACGAC
>Ga0137410_10000405_pt1 | contig 30249 bp, 32 predicted proteins | sample CZODoug1_16funga_FD_108878 | JGI IMG/M metagenome (GOLD analysis project Ga0137410, IMG submission 108878) | Vadose zone soil fungal communities from Angelo Coast Range Reserve, California, USA - CZODoug1_16fungal (Illumina Assembly) | ecosystem: Environmental > Terrestrial > Soil > Vadose zone... | reverse complement strand
GGTCGAGCGCATGAAGCTCTACAAGCTCGCCTGGGACCTGATCGGCTCCGAGTTCGCCGGACGGCACCTGCAGTACGAGAAGTTCTACGCCGGCGCGTCTTTCATCGTGCGCAACCACAACTTCCGCGAGGCGCCGTGGACCGACTACCACCAGGTCGTCGACGACCTGATGGCGGGCTACGACGTTCCGGAGGCGGCGGCGATGAGGAGGGTGGCGTGATGGAGTTCAGCAACGTCGTCATCGCCGGCTGGACCGGGCGCGATGAAGCGCAACTCAAGAAGCACATCATGGAGCTGGCCGAGATCGGCGTGAAGCCGCCGAAAACGACGCCGATCTTCTACAGGGTTTCTTCTTCATTGATAACTTTCTCCAGTGCGATACAAGTCTCCGGGCCGGATACGAGCGGCGAGGTCGAGTTCGTGCTGCTGTCCAAGACCGACGGCCTATGGGTCACCGTCGGTTCCGACCACACCGATCGCAAGGCCGAGACCATCGGCGTGTCGCTCTCGAAGCAGCTCTGCGAGAAGCCGATCGCCAAGGACGCGTGGCGCTACGACGAGGTGAAACCGCACTGGGACAAGCTCGTCCTCCGCTCGTGGGCGGACGGCAAGCTCTATCAGGAAGGCCCGGTCACCGCGATGCGCTCACCCGAGGACCTGCTGTCGCGCCACGGCCAGATTCCCGCCGGCTGGGCGATGTTCTGTGGCACCCTTGCCGCGAAGGGCGGCATCCGACCTGCCAACGTCTTTCGCATGGAACTCGATGACCCCGTCCGCGAGCGCAAGCTCGCGCACGAATACCGCATCCACGTCCTTCCCGTCGAAGGCTAGAGTTTCACCTGCAGGTCCGACTAATAGACTGACGCCATGGACAAGCAAGCGTTTCCGAGCCTTCTTCGTGCGATCTACGATGCAGTGGACGGGCTCGAATCAATGTTTCCAGGACGGCACTTCACGCCTGATGGGCATATGGTGGGCAGTTTGGGTGAGGCTCTTGCCGCCTATCACTACGGCATTCAGCTCTCGCAGGCATCTACCGAACGCCATGACGGGGTTTGCCAGAGCCGGCAGGTTCAGGTGAAGGCGACTCAGGGCGACCGAGTCGCCATCACGAGTCAACCCCAACACCTTCTTGTTCTGAGGCTCAATCGCGACGGTACGTTCGTGGAGGAGTACAACGGGCCGGGTGCACTCGTTTGGAATCTTGTAGGGCATAAGCCTCGACCCAAGAATGGCCAATATCAGGTGTCGCTCGCGACTTTGCGCCGGTTGATGCAAGGAGTCAGCCAACGAGATCGGTTGCTACGAAGAGAGGCCTAGCCACGAATGCGGTCGTTCTCCGATCACTGTGCTCATTTGGGATGCCCCCTCTCTAATGTAAGGTCTGCGTGGTGCGCAATCTCGCCTGACGGCAAGCGGGCAGTGTTCACGCTCTGGGCGGACGAGATCAAGGATCGCCAGTTCCTCCTCCATCCGACCGAGGGACGCCGATCTCGCGCCGTCCCTGATCTGGCAGATGAGCGGCCCGGTTCCAGCGAGGTCAAGCGGATCGCAAGTATTGTGGCGGTTAACAAAGATGTCGAGGCACTCGGAGTCCTTTGCTTTGCGGAGGATCCAAAAGCGCAGACTCGTACGCGCAGGGACTTTGACGACAAGACGGTCTTTCGCCTCCGCGTCGAGAGAGTGGGCGAACGGCTAGTTGCCCATCTGATAGGGACGCATCCCTGTAGGTGATCTTGCTTCATTTCCGGAAGCGCATCCCAAAAGGAAACAAGTGCATCCGCCGAGCCAGCAAGCAATCGATTCGGGGCGTCAGTCAGTCGCCAGCAACGACAAGTGCGCTCTTCTTGTGCGTATGAATCCGAAGTATTGGCCAGCCTGGGAGCGAAAAATTCAGCCGGGGTTAGAGTCGCACGTTTGGTTCGAGACCGGCCGACGTATCCCCGAGGAAATACACGTCGGATTGCCGGTTGTAGTGCTAGGGACAAGTGGCATGGGCATTCTCGCCACCGGCGAAACCGCGTCAGCTGCGGACTTTCGGGCCGACCCCGATTGGGCGGAAGCAGCGCCCCCCGAGCAAGCCGAATGCAAAGAGCCACGGAACCGCGTCCGCATTCGAATGCAAGGGCTCGCCTCTCCGGTACCAATAGAGGACATCGAAGCGAACCCTGATGTTGCACGTTTGCCCAAGGTGGCCCGCGAAACGATTACTTGGTTGAGGTCGGATGAATACACCGCTCTCATGTCTTTGGTGCAGCGCGAAGCCGGCTAACCCGGCAGTGGTACGGACGGGCGGAAGCGTCATGCCATCCGCGAGCGTCGTGCGCGCCCGCTGCACACTTCCACGTTAGGAGGCGGAAGCGATGGAGATGATCCGCGTGTCCTCGTCCGCTATATCTGCCGTTGGGTACGACGCGTCAACGATGCGGATGAAAATCCAGTTTGCCGCCGGGCATACATATGATTTCTGCCGAGTGCCGGAGAGTGTATTCAACGGGCTGCTGAGGGCCGGCTCAAAGGGTACTTACTACAACGACCACATTCGCGACCGCTACCCATGCTGAGACATCGTTCGATGATCGCGACAAGACACCGCGGGCGTAGAATCGACATATGAGCGAGCTGGAGGAACTGGAAAACCGAATCCGCAACCTGCTCCCGGAGGATTTAGCGAAGTTTCGTGCGTGGTTTGTCGAGTTCGACCACCTTCTGTGGGACCGGCAGATTCAGGCTGACGAGAAGAGCGGAAAGTTGGATCAGTTGGTTACTGAAGCGCTCGCGGATTACAAGGCTGGGAAGGCCAAGAAGATTTGAATCACTACGCCTCGCCCCGGTTTTGGGCGTTGTACGAGGCGTTACCGTCCGAGGTCCGCGAGCTTGCGGACAAGAACTATCAACTCCTGAAGTCCGATCCTCGGCACCCATCACTGCACTTCAAGAAGATTGGCGAGCTCTGGTCAGTGCGAATTGGCGCGCACTACCGGGCACTCGGGAAATCGGTCGAAGGCGGTATCTATTGGATTTGGATCGGCACGCACGCGGACTACGACAAGGTCGTGGCCTGAGAGTCCTCCTGCCGGACGGCCTAGGACGGGATTGGGTTTAACACTCGGCGCGTAGAACGGCGGGGTGACCCGCAAAGTCAAGGTGCTGACTGGCCTGGAGGCCATGGCCGCGATCGTCCCGTCCTGGGAGAACATGGCGGCGGCGGCGATCGAGCCGAATCCCTTCTACGAGCCGTGGATGCTGCTGCCGGCGCTCGAATTGTTCGGGCAGGGGCGCGGCTTCCGTCTTGTCACGATCTGGAACGGCGAGCGGCTGGACGCGGTGCTGCCGCTGGAACGGACCGCAACCTTCAAGGGCCTGCCGCTGCCGGCGCTGAGCTCGTGGCGCCACCGGCATTGCCTGCTGTGCACGCCGCTCGTTCGGGCGGATGGTGGGGTGGAGACGCTGACTGCGCTGATCGCGTGGCTGCACCGCGAGGGCGCCTCGGTCGTTGGGTTGCACTACATCCCGGCCGAGGGTCGGTTCCACCGGGCGCTGGTCGAGGCGCTGAAGGTGGCGAAGGTCAAGCTGCTTGTCCTCGACGGCTACGCGCGGCCGGTGCTGCGCCGGGCGAAGGACGGCGAGGCGTACATCGAGGAATTCATTTCCCGCAAGGAGCGCCAGGAGCTGCGCCGGCGGGAGCGCCGGCTGCAGGAGCAGGGCAAGCTGACGCGCGTCGCGCTCGGTCAGGGCGAAGACCTCGGTCGCTGGATCGACGAGTTCCTGCGGCTCGAGGCCTCCGGCTGGAAGGGCAAGGAAGGCAGCGCGATGATCTGCAGCGAGGCGAATCGCCGCTTCCTGACCGAGACGTTCACCGCCGCGTACAAGCGCGGGCGGCTGGAGATGGTCGGCATCGACCTCGACGGCAAGCCGCTCGGCCGCTGCACGGGCTTCATCGCCGGCGAGGGCTCGTACGCGTTCAAGCCGGCCTACGACGAGGCGTTCGCGAGATTCTCGCCGGGAATCATCGCCGAGGTGGCGCGCATCCGGACGCTGCACGAGCTGCCCGGCGTGAAATGGATGGACTCGTTCACCGACGCCAACAACTCCGTGATGAGCCGTCTCTGGAAGGACCGCCTGACCGTGCAGACGCTGGTGTTCGGTACCGGCAAGGCAGGCGCGCTGGCGGTCGCAGCGTTGCCGTTCCTGCGCTGGGCGAAGCAGCAGGGAAAGCGCGCGCTCAGCGCCGCATCACGAGCGCGAGCGCGAGCAAGACCAGTCCAGCCCCAACCAGCATCGGCGCCGTAACGGTTTCGCCGAGCAGCAGCCAGCCCCAGAAGATTCCGAGCACCGGCACGGCGAGGCCGACGGTGAGGGTCCGCGTCGGGCCGATGTCGCGCACCAGGGTGAAGAAGGGCAGGTAAGCGAGGCCGCTGCACAGCAGGCCGAGCGCGATCAGCGCGCCGACTGCGGTCGGCGTCCAGGCCGAAGGCGGCGGCACCTGCACCCAGGCCGGCGAAAGAATCAGCAGGCAGAAAAGAATCGAGCCGGTCGCGAGGCTCAGCGCCGGCACGCGCCCGGTGCGCTGGCGGATGACGACGCCGGCCCAACCCCAGAACGCCGCGCCCAACATGCCGGCGAGAGCGGCGAGGACCGTCCTCCCATCGGGCTCGACCGGCCCGAGGTTGACGATCAGCGCCACGCCGGCAATGCCGAGCACGAAGCCGATGATGCGGCGCGCGCCGAGCGGCTCCTTCAGCACGGGAGCGGCGATCACCGCGCTCCAGAGCGGCACCATCCCGTTCATGACCGCGAGGTAGCTCGCCGGGATTCCGCTCGCGGCGTAGGCGAAGCAGAGGAAGGGCAGGACGTTGTTGACCAGCGCAACCATGAGCTGGTCGCGCCAGTGCAGGCGCAGGCCGATCGCCTCGCGCGTGACGAAGATCATCCACGGCACGAGGAACAGCGCCGAGAAGATCGCCCGGCCGTCGGCGACGATGCCGGGGCCGAAGGTCGGCACCGACAGGCGCATGAAGATGTACTGCAGCGACCAGAGGGTGGCGAGCAGCAGCCACCGCCCGGCGTCCCAGGCGCGCACCGCGCGCTTAGAGGTAGACCTTCTTCATCCCGTCGGCCGGATAGCGCGGGCCTGAGGCAGCGCCGACCGGCGCGACTGCGGAGATTTTCTCGATATCGCCCGAGGACAGCCTGATGTCGAGCGCGGCGAGGTTCTCCTCGACGCGCTGCTTGCGCTTGGTGCCGGGGATCGGGATCACGTCCTTGCCCTGCGCCAGCAGCCAGGCGAGCACGAGCTGCGCGGGTGTGCACTTCTTTTGAGCTGCGAGCTCCTCGATGCGCTTGACGATCTTGACGTTGCTGTCGAGATGCTCGGCCTGGAAGCGCGGGTGCTGCAGGCGCCGATCGCCCTCGGGCAGGTCAGCCTTGCCTTTGACCGACCCGGTCAGCATGCTGCGGCCGAGCGGCGCGTAGGCGACGAGCGCGATGCCGAGCTCGCGGCAGCAGGCGAGCGTTTCCTCGCCGTCCTTGCGGTAGAGCAGGGAATATTCGTTCTGCACCGCCGCGATCGGATGCACCTTGTGCGCGCGCCGGATGGTCTCGGGCGCGGCCTCGGAGAGCGCGATCGCGCGCACTTTGCCTTGCTCGACGAGGCGCTTCATCGCGCCGACGGTTTCCTCGATCGGCAGGGTGGTATCGACGCGATGCTGGTAGTAGAGGTCGATCACATCGATGCCCAGGCGCTTCAGGCTCGCCTCGCAGGCCTGCATCACGTATTCCGGCTTGCCGTTCACGCCCTGCTTGCCCTCGGCGTCCTTCGTCTGGCCGAACTTGGTGGCGACGATCACGCCGGAGCGGCGGCCCTGGAGCGCCTTGCCGAGCAGCGTCTCGTTGTGGCCCCAGCCGTACATGTCCGAGGAGTCGAGGTGGTTGATGCCCTTCTCGAGCGCATGATGGATGACGCGGATCGATTCCTCGTCGTTGGCGTTGCCGTAGATGCCCGACATCGACATCAGGCCGAGGCCGACGGCCGAGACTTTGATGTCGCTCTTGCCGAGCGTGCGCATTTCCATGGTTACCCTTTCAGAACAGGTCGAAGTATTCCCGGTGTTCCCAATCGCTCACTTCGAGGTTGAAGCGCGCGATCTCGGCTTCCTTGATCCGGCAAATGTAATCTATAAAAGGTTCGCCGAATCCGGCGCGCAGCGCCTTGTCCTTTCGCAGCGCCTCGAGCGCCTCGTCGAGGGTGCGGGGCAGCAGGTCGGCCTTCGCCTCGTAGGGCGTATCGGCGGATGGGCGGAGGTTCGGCCGCGCCGCAAGGCCGTCCAGGCCGGAGTGGATCTGCGAGGCGATGTAGAGGTAGGGATTGGCCGCCGGCTCGCCGATCCGGTTCTCGATTCGCGTTGCGGCATTGCCCGGGCCGCCGATGACGCGCAGCAGCGCGCCGCGGTTCTCCTTGCCCCAGACGATGCGGTCGGGGGCGAGCGAGTACGGGCGGTAGCGCTTGTAGCCGTTGATGGTCGGCGTGCTCAAGGCGCAGGCACCGCGCGCGTGGGCGAGCAGGCCGGCGAGCCAGTGCTTGCCGGTTTCGGACAGGTCTTCTTTTTCAGAAACAAAAACATTTTTTCCAGAGCGGGAAAGGGATTGATGCAAATGCCATCCACTGGACATCACGTTCGGCAGCTTCGGCCGGCACATGAAGGTCGCGTGGTAGCCGTTGCGGCGCGCCACCTGCTTCACCGCGCTGCGAAGCAGCACCATCGCGTCGGCCGCGGCGAGCGCCGGGAGAGGGGAAAGCGTGATCTCCAGCTGGCTTGGCCCGAACTCGACCTCGAACGAGCGCAGCGGCAGTCCCAGTCCGGCCAGGTTCTGCTGCAGGATCTGGAACACCGGATCGAGCTGGTCGTAGCGGTGCTCGGTGAGCAGCTGGTAGCCGGTCGTGAGCAGCGCGACCTCGGGCGGACTGCCCGGCTGGCCGGCGTCTTCGGGGCGCAGATTCTCCCGGACGATCTTGAAAACGTGAAATTCGACTTCCAGCCCGCAGACGAGCTCGTGGGGGCTCAGCTTCCCGAGGGCCGCCTTGAGGAGCGCCCGCGTGTCGTAGGGAACCGGCCGGCCGTCGTGGAGTTGCAGGTCGCACAGCACCCAGCCGGTATCGGGCGCCCACGGCAGCACGCGAAAGGTCGATGTATCGGCCATCATCAGCACGTCGCCCGCGCCCTGGAAGTCGGACATGCCGACGCCACCGCCCGGAGTGAACGCCGGGAAAACCGTACGGTGCGAAGTGTCCTTCAGCAGCAGCGAGCTCGGAAAGCCGACGCCGGACTTGAGCGCCGACTGGACTTCCGAAACGGCGAGGGTCTTGCCGCGCAGCACGCCGTGCTGGTCGGCAAAGGAAAACCGGACCTGCTTCAGCCCGTCGAGCTTCAGGCTGCCCACTGGCTCTGCTTGCGGCGCTTCTGGTCCGACTCTTTCCAGTACTCGTCGATTTTCGCCGTCGGGCCGATGCCGTCGATCGTCGGCGGCCCCATCGCGTCGATGACCGGCGGCTGCTCGCCGGCCTCGTTCTTGCGGATCGCGTCCATCAGCAGCCGGCGATAGAGCACGATTCCCTTGTCGGTGCTGCCGAGGTTCTCCTTGGTGCGGTCGGCGATGACGCCCTGCGACTCGCAGGCGAACTGGTCGTGGATATTGATATCGAAGCCCATGCCGGTGAAGGTCTTGAACTTCTGCTCTTCGGCGTTAAATCCCCAGGAATTTTCTCTTGAAAAAATTGGTTTGTAATCCGGCGCCGGGTAGGTCCTGAGGCGCTGGTTGCGCATCGTGTCCTTGTCCACCGGGCCGGCGAAGCTGGTGAAGATCGAGTACCAGTAGCAGCCGCTGTCGTCGACCGGAACGTGGAACTGGGTGATCGTCATCTCGGCGTTCATCGGGATGACGAAGGCCTGCGGGAAGAGGATGTTGGTGACGCGGACATGGGTCTGCGCGTCGCTGATCTTGCGCAGCGTCTGCAGGCGCATGCCGTAGTCGGTGCGCTCGACGCGGATCTCGGGCCGGTCGTATTCGCGCAGCACCTTGCTGATCGGCAGGTCGGAGTCGGCCGGCACGCCGCGGAACTGCTTGCCGTAGCTTCCCGCCGTGTCCTCGTCCTCGAAATACTTGTGCAGCCAGGAGGCGTGCGCCGGGTCGATGCCGACCTCCAGCGCCTGCAGCCAGTTGCAGTCCCAGTAGCCCTTGAAGGCGAAGGTATAAGCGTCGGGCGCGACGAAGCAGTCGAAGTGCGGGAATGCCGGCGCCGCACCTTCGCCGAGCCAGGCGAAAAGGATGCCGCTCTTCTCGACCACGGGATACGAGACGGTCTTGATGTGCTCGCAGAGCCGGCTGCCCTCGGGCTCGGCCGGGGTCTCGATGCATTTTCCCGTGCCGTCGAACTTCCAGCCGTGGAACGAGCAGCGCAGGCCGTCGGGCTCGATGCGGCCGTAGGCGAGGTCGGCGCCGCGATGCGGGCAATGACGCTGCATCAAGCCGTACTGCTTTTCGGCCTTGTAGAGGACCAGGTTCTCGCCGAACAGCCTGACAGCCTTGATTGGCCGCTCGCCCTTCATTTCGTCCACCAATGCCACCGGTTGCCAGTAGCGGCGCAGCAGCTTCCCGGCCGGCGTGCCCGGACCGATGCGCGTCATCAGCTCGTTCTGTTCGCGGCTGATCATTTCTTTTCTTCTCGATAAAGGCCCAATGCCTTCATCGCGGGAAGGTCATTGAACGAGAACAGCACCGCTTCCTTCGTCGCGCAGTGGCGGTACTGCGCCCACGACGGTACGCAGAAGATGTCCTTCTCCTCCCACTCGAAGCGCTTGCCGCCGATCTCGGACCAGCCGTGGCCGGAGGCGACTTGATAAATGCGGCTGCCGGTATGACGGATAGGAGAGGTAGGACCTTTCACGAGAAGCAGATCCGCTCCCATCGTCGGCATCACGGGACCGCTCGTCAGAGGATTCCTGTACTCGTAGAAGCCGTGCTTCCTGACCGCCTTGTAGCTCTCGTCCCATTTATAGAGAAAGACGGGCGAGTAGGGTTTCTTCCAGTTCTTGCGAGACGGCTTCGAGGGTGTCTGCCTGGTTTTCGGATGCACCTCGTAGAAGTTCGCGTCGAGCGAGTTCATGAGCGGGATGTCGAGCCCGTCCTGCCAGACGCACTGCGTGCCGCTCGCATCGACGCCATGCTCGTGCCAGGTGCCGTTAGGCGTGAGTACGAAGTCCCGCGCGCCGAGCTCGAGGCGTTCGCCATCGACGATGGTGTAGGCGCCGCGGCCCTCCATGACAAAGCGCAGCGCGCTGGCCTGATGGCGGTGGGCGGAAGCCGCTTCGCCGGCGTTCATCACCTGCACGCCGGTGTAGAGCAGCCCCGCCGCCGCGCTCCATTCCTTGCGGCCGGGATTGACCAGCATCACGACGCGCCGCGCGGCCTTCTCCGCGGACACCAGGTGCGCGGCCTTGCGCACATACGGCTCGACCGTCTTCCACTTCCAATGCGTCGGCACCGACTTCGGTTGCGGATACCAGGGCTCGATCTCGTTGGCGACATTCCAGAGCGCGCCGAGTTCCTCGCCCTCGAGGGCCCGGTAATAGGCCTCGAGCTCCGGGGTGTCCTCGACGTTGGCGCGGCCGACGATGTTTTCGCGCTTCATGGGGCTGATTCTAGCTTCGGCGCCGTGATCCGGTACTCGATGTACTGCATTGCGCAATCGGCGACGGTCTTCAGCACCCCGAAAAGCAGCACGCCCGACCACGTTCCCTGCGCCATGCCGATGCCGAAGATGATGGCAATGTGCATGGGGACGATTCGCAGGTAGGGCAGGAACATCACGCCGCCGATGTTCGGGCGGCCTGCAGCGTCGCTGTCCCTGATGCGCGCGTATGACGCTCGGTGGGTAATCGCGAACGAAGCGCCGAGCGCAACGAGGAACACGAAGTCGAACAGGCCGATGTTGGCGGCGGGAATTCCCTGGGCGCCGCCCGTGGTTGCCACCAGCAGGAACACGAAGTACGCCAGATGGAAGATGCCGTAGTGCAGCGTGAAGAACTTCGCCGTGGCGTGCCGGGTTGCGTCGTTCGATCCCGCGTCGAAGCCGCTGGTATTCTCCAGGGAGAACTCGCGCAGTTCGAGGATCCGCCGGCGGCTGTACCAGCCGATGATCACGCTCTGCACCCAATACGGCCAGAGCAGCACCACGAGCGGCCAGCGCTGCCACAGTGCGATGCCGAGCACCGCGGCATTGGTCGCCGCCAGCATCGCCAGCGACCCGGCGATGGTTACACGCCGAGGTAGCGGTGCTGGATCTCCGCGCTCGACGTCAGCTCGCTGCTCGTTCCCTGCCATACGACGCGTCCTTTCTCGAGCACATAGTGCCGGTCGGCCACCCGCGACAGCGCCTTCACGTCCTTGTCGATGATCAGGATCGACAGCCCCTGCGCTTTCAGTTTCTCGATCGAGCGGTAGATCTCGGCGCGCACCAGCGGCGCGAGGCCCTCGGTCGCCTCGTCGAGGATCAACAGCTTCGGGTTGGTCATCAGGGCGCGACCGATGGCGAGCATCTGCTGCTCGCCACCCGAGAGCTGGTTGCCGTAGTTGCTCTGCCGCACCTTCAGATGCTCGAACAGTCCGTAGACGCGTTCGAGCGTCCACGGCCCGCGCGTGGCCGTGGCGACCAGGTTCTCGCGCACCGTCAGATTGGGGAAGATCTGCCGCCCCTCCGGGACTAGCCCGATGCCGGCCTTGGCGATCCGGTACGACGGCAGGCGCTGCAGCTCCCGGCCTTCAAAGAGAATATTTCCTGAACAGGAAACGATTCCCATGATGGAACGGACGGTGGTGGTCTTGCCCATGCCGTTGCGGCCCAGCAAGCTGACCACCTGGGAAGAAAGTACCTGGAAAGAGATGCCAAACAGTACTTGGCTGCGCCCGTACGCAGTCTCGAGGTTGGCGACTTCGAGCATCAGCTCTCCTCGCCGAGGTAGGCCCTGCGCACTTCTTCGTTCAGCTTGATCTTCTCCGGCACGTCGGTGGCGATCACGCGCCCATAGACCAGCACCGAGATGCGGTCGGCGAGGCGGAACACGGCGTCCATGTCGTGCTCGACGAGGATGATGGTCTGCTTGCGCTTGAGCGTGGAGAGGAAGGCGATCATGCGCTGCGACTCCTCGATGCCCATGCCGGCCATCGGTTCGTCGAGAAGGAGCAGGCGCGGCCTCGTCGCCAGCGCCATCGCCACTTCGAGCTGCCGCTGCTCGCCGTGAGAAAGGTTGGCCGCGACGACGTGCATGCGCTTTTCGAGCCCGACCTCTTCGAGAATTTTCTTTGCGGGGAAGAGCAAGGACTCGTCGGCGAAGGCGGGACGCCAGAAGCCAGTGCGCCCCGACGCCGCCTGCACCGCCAGGGCGACGTTCTGCAGCGTGGTGAACTCGCGGTAGATGCTGGTGATCTGGAACGAGCGCGCGAGGCCGCGTCGCGCGCGCCGTGGGGCGGGCAGGGCGGTCACGTCCTCGCCGGCGAAGCGGATCGAGCCGGCGTCGGGGCGCAGGTCGCCGGCGAGCTGGCCGATGAGCGTCGTCTTGCCGGCGCCGTTCGGGCCGATGATGGCGTGCGTCTCGCCGTCCTCGATCGTCAGCGTCACGCCGTCAGTCGCGCGCAGGGCGCCGAAGTTCTTCGTCAGGGCGCGGATTTCAAGCATCGGGGTTGTAGAAGATGCCGGCCAGGCCGCGGCGGAAGAAGATCACCGACAGGATGAGGAGCGGCCCGAGGATCACCTGCCAGTGCTGCGTCCAGCCCGCGAGCAGGTCCTCGACCAGCAGCAGGGCGAACGCACCGATCACCGGCCCCGAGGTCGTCGCCATGCCGCCGAGGATGACCATGAACATGAGATCGCCCGACTGCTGCCAGCTCATCAGGTTGGGCGTGATGTAGTTGGTGTGGTTCGCGTACAGGGCGCCCGAGAGCCCGCACATCGCGCCGGAGATGACGAAGGCCGCGAGGCGGTAGGGGTAGGGCGAGAAGCCAATGGCGCGCGAGCGTGGCTCGTTCGACTTGGTGGCCCGCAAGACCATCCCGAACCTGGAGTTGACGATCCTGTAGGTTACGAATACCGACAAGAGCAGCAGCACCAGCGCCACGTAGTAGAAGACCACCGGATCCTTGAGATCCACCAGCGGGAACTGGCTCTTGGTCTTGAGCCGCATGCCGTCGTCGCCGCCGAACTCGGCCACCGAGATGCCGAGGTAGTAGAGCATCTGCGTGAACGCCAGCGTGATCATGATGAAGTAGATGCCGCTGGTGCGGATCGAGACCGCGCCGATCGCCGCGGCGACAATCGCCGAGGCAACGACCGCGACCAGCAGGTGGATCCAGCCGTTGCCGATGCCGTAGAAGCCGAGGATGCCGACCGCGTAGGCGCCGATGCCGAGGTACGCGGCGTGGCCGAAGGAGACCAGCCCGCCGTAGCCGAGGATCAGGTTCAGGCTCACCGCGGCGATGGCGAGGATGAGGATGCGCCGCGCGAGGTCGAGATAGAACGGCTGGCCGAGCGCGAGCACGACCGGCGGCAGGAGCGCGAGGATGATCGTCGCTCCAATCCACAACCATATTCTTCTTGAAATCAAATCTACCCTCCGCGCGCCGGAAAGAGGCCCTGCGGCCGGAAGGCGAGCACCACCGCCATCAGCAGGTAGATGAGCATCGAGGCCAGCGCGGGGCCCGCCGATTCGGCTGCCGGCGCCGAGACGATGGTCGCCATCAGCGGCTTGAGGAAGGCGCGGCCGAGCGTGTCGACGATGCCGACGATGATCGCGCCGACCAGCGCGCCGCGCACCGAGCCGATGCCGCCGATGACGATCACCACGAACACCTGGATCAGCACCAGCTCGCCCATGCCGGGCTGCACGTTGTAGATCGGCCCGGCCATCAGGCCGGCGAGGCCGGCGAGCGCGGCGCCGAAGCCGAACACCACCGTGTAAAGCAGGCGGATGTTGACGCCGAGCGCCGCGACCATGGTGCGGTTGCTTGCGCCGGCGCGGATCAGCATGCCGAGCCGGGTCCGAGTGACGACGTACCAAAGGATTAGTGCTGTTACCAATCCAACAAGAATTATTGCTGCGCGATAGGCTGGGTAGCGCGAGCCTGTGAAGAGATCGATATGGCCCGCGAGCCACGACGGCGGCGAGGCGAACAGCGCCGCGCGTCCCCAGATAATCGCGACCAGCTCGTTGAAGAACAGGATCAGGCCGAAGGTGGCGAGCACCTGGTCGAGATGGTCGCGGTCGTAGAGGTTGCGCAGCGCCACCACCTCGACCGCCATGCCGACGACCAGGGTGCCGGCAAGCCCGAGCGCGACGCCGGCGAGATAGGAGCCCGTCCAGTTTGCCGCGGCGAGCGCGAGGTAGGCGCCGACCATGTAGAGCGAGCCGTGCGCCAGGTTGATGAAGTTCATGATGCCGAACACCAGCGTCAGCCCGGCGGCCATGAGGAACAACGTCACGCCGAACTGCAGGCCGTTCAGCAACTGCTCGAAGAGGAGTCCGAAAGTCATAAAAAAGGGCGCTCGCGCGCCCTTTTCGTCACTTTGCGAAGCGCATCACTTCATCTTGCAGTCTTGGAAGTACGAGTCCTTGTGCTTCTCGAAGATCGTCTTCTGGATGCGCATCTCGATGTCGCCGCTCGCCAGCTTCTCGGTCTTGAGCAGGTAGAAGTTCTGGATCGGATGGTGGTTGACGTTGTAGGTGAACGGGCCGCGCAGCGACTTGAAGTCGGCCTTTTCCATCGCCTTCACCATGCCGTCGACGTTGCTCAGGTTGCCCTTGACCGCCTTGATGGCGGAGTCGATGAGCATGATGCCGTCGTAGCTCTGCGCGCCGTAGAACACCGGCAGCTTGCCGTACTTCTTCTTGTAGTCGGCGACGAATTTGTCGTTGGCCGGGTTCTTCAGGTCCGGGCTCCAGTAGCGCGTCTCGTAGATGCCGACCGCCGCGTCTTTCACCGCCGGGATCGAGATCTCGTCGACCGTGTAGACGGTATAGAGCGGCAGCTGACCGCGCAGGCCGGCCTGGTCGTATTGCTTCAGGAACTGGATGCCCATGCCGCCCGGGTAGAAGGCGAATACCGCCTTCGGGCTCTTGGCGCGCAGCTGGGTGATCTCGGCCTGGTAATCCTGCTGGCCGAGCTTGGTGTAGACCTCCTCGACGATGCGGCCCTTGTAGTAGCGCTTCAGGCCCGCGACCATGTCCTTGCCCGCCTGGTAGTTCGGCGCCATCACGTAGAGGTCGTTGACGCCGTTGTCCTGCAGGAACTTGCCCATCGCCTCGGGCGTCTGGTCGTTGTTCCACGAGGTCGAGAAGTAGAGCTTGTTGCACTGGCTGCCGGCGAGCGGGCTGGCGCCTGCGTTGGTGCCGACCATGATCTTGTTGGAGCCGGTGACGACCGGAACGACCGCCATCATCACGTTGGACCAGATGATCCCGGAGACGAAGTCGACCTGGTTCTTCTTCAGCATCTCCTCGGCGACCTGCACGCCGACGTCGGGCTTGAGCTGGTCGTCGCCGTAGAACATCTCGACCGGCAGGCCGCCGACCTTGCCGCCCAGATGGTCGATCGCGAGCTCCACCGATTCCTTCATGAACTGGCCCATCACACCCTGCGGGCCGGAGAACGTGCTGATGAAGCCGATCTTGACTTTCTGCTGCGCCGACACGGGCGCCGAGAACGCGAACGCGGCGACAGAAACAGCCGCGACTAGGCTACGCAAGGGTGTATGCATTTTATCTCCTCCTCCGATCAGACCAGTCTAGCAGCTATGAGAGATTCTTGGTGCGCTGCTGCGCGATGAAAGGCAGCGCGCGCACCGTGGCGCGGATGCGAACGACCGGCTCGTCCGAAAAGCCGCCCCAGCGCACCTGCACTTTATCGCCGGGCTGGATGCGCTGGTCGAGACGCGCGAGCGAGATCATGCGCCGCAGCGTCGGGCTGTAGGCGTAGCCGGATGCCCATCCGCCCTCGAGCACTTTCATGAAGAACACCCTGAACTGGCCTGTCGGCAGATCGGGCGGCGGCGCGCTCGGTGCGTCGCGGAATTGCGCCGCATAGAGCTCGGCCATGTCCTCGCTCGACCACTCCAGTCCCATGAGGCGGCGCTTCGGCTCTTGCAGTGCTTCTTTTCCGAAGAACTCCTTCTTTTGCAGGTTGACCGTGTAGCCCCATCCCAGTTCGGCAGGCGAGCAGAGGTGATCCGCGACATCCCAGTCCGCGGCGTCCAGCTCCTCGCGAGACATCCAGTAGCCCATCATTTTCTTCAGCTGCCCGGGTGTGCCGCGATCGGGGATGTAGTCGCGAATCACGGTGGCGATGCCGGTCTCGGTATGGCCGATCATCTGCGCCTTGAAGCCGAGCTCGCGCAAGCCGGCATCGCGGCCGATCTCGCGCAGCCTGCGCCAGAGCTCGTGCGCGCGGCCGGTGTCGGTGCGCATCAGGAATTCGTAGCCGACTTCGCCGGTGACGCCCTGGCGCGCCACCATGGTTTCCGTGTCCAGAATTTTCGTTTCCCGGAAGCGTGAAAATTTCAGGTCGCTCCACGTGTCCTTGGTCAGCGCTTCGAGAATCTCGGTGGAGCGGGGGCCCTGCAGCGCGTAGCAGGTGTAGTCCGGCGTCACGTCCTCGAGGTCGACCTGGAAGTTCTTCCTCTGCCGCAGGAAGTCCAGCCAGCGCAGGCCGGCGGACTGCGTGAACAGGTACTCGTCCTCGGCGAGCTTCAGCGTCAGGCCTTCGATCGCCACCTTGCCCTGCTCGCTCAGCATCGGCGTATAGACGATCTGCCCGACCTGCTGCCGCGAGAGATCCTTGACCGTGGCGTAGTCCATGAGCCGCGCCGCGTCGCGGCCGCGCACGCGGGTCTTGTTGAGCCAGCTCCAGTCGCCGAGCACCGCGGCTTGCCGCAGCGCGAGGGACTCCTTCCACCAGCGCGAATACTCGTAGCCGATGAGGAAACCCGAATTGATGTGCCCCCAGATCTGGCTGGCGTTGGTCTCGGCCTGCGCCGGCGCGGCGGGCGAGCCGAAGTAGGGCCGCTCGGCGAACGCCAGCTTGCCAAGCTGCTGCGCCTTCTCGTACTGTTCGCGCAAAGGATTTTTCATGACGCGCAGCATAGTCGATTACCTGGCGGAAAACGCGCGGCGCACCCCGGACGCGACGCTGGTGTATTTCAAGGACAGAAAGATTTCTTTCCGGGAAGTGGAAGACGCCACCGCGCGCTGTCGCGGCGCGCTCGCGGCGCTCGGCGTCCAGCCCGGCGATCGCGTCGCACTGGTGATGAGCGATTCCCCGGAGATGATGATCGCGATGCTCGGCGTCATGGGCATGGGCGCCATCGTCGTGCCGTGCAGCACGATGCTGAAGCCCGCCGAGATCGAGTACATGCTGAAGGACAGCGGCGCGAAGCTGGTCATCGTCACGCCGGAGCACCTCGAGAACGCGAAGGCGGCTCGCGCGCCGCAAATCGTCGACGATCTGAATCAGCTGCTTGAGAAGGCCGGGCCGGCGCCGCTGGCGAGCTTCACCGCCGAGACGCCCTGCCTCATTCTCTACACCTCGGGAAGCACCGGCTCGCCGAAGGGCGCGGTGCACCTGCACGACCATCTGCCGGAAACCATCGAGCGGGTCGCGAAGGTGGTCTACAAGCTCGGACCCCACGATCGCATTTTCTCCTCGTCGCGCCTGTTCTTCGCCTACGGCCTCGGCAACAGCTTCTCCTTCCCGATCGGCAGCGGCTGCTCGGTGGTGCTCTGCAGCGAGCGGCCGGCGCCGCCGCTCATCGCCGACATCTTCGCGCGCCACAAGCCGACGATCTTCTTCGCCGTGCCCGCCGTGTTCCGCGGCTTGATCGAGTACGCGCGCCAGGGCAACAAGCTCGACACCCGCTCGCTGAAATTCTGCGTCTCGGCGGGCGAGGTGCTGCCGGTGGCGACCTGGAACGAGTGGAAGGATCTCTGCGGCGTCGAGATCGTCGAGACCATCGGCACCACCGAGCTGCTGCATGCCTTCATCCATAACTTCCCCGATCGCAACCGGCCGGGGAGCTCGGGCGTCGTGCTCGAAGGCTATGAAGTGAGGCTTCTTGATGATCAGCTGCAAGTCATCCAAGGCGCCGGTCGCGGGACTCTGCACGTCAAGGGTCGCAGCGCCATCCCGTACTACCTCAACAAGCCCGAGAAGACCGCCGAGCTGATCAGGGACGGCTGGGTGAAGACCGGCGACATCTACCGGCGCGACGAGGAGGGCTTCTACTGGTTCGAGGGCCGCGCCGACGATCTCTTCAAGTGCTCGGGGATGTGGGTGTCACCCGGTGAAGTGGAGGACGCGGTGACCGCGCATCCGGCGGTGCTCGAAGCGGCCGTGGTCGCCGAGGCCGACGAGAAGGGTGCCACCATCGCCGCGGCCTACGTCGCGCTTCGTCCCGGCCACAAGGCGGGCGAGACGCTGTCGAAGGAAATCATGGAGCAGGCGGCGACGAAGCTGCCGCGCTTCAAGCGGCCGCAGAGGATCCACTTCATGGACGCGCTGCCGCGCACCGCCACCGGCAAGGTTCAGCGCTTCAAGCTGCGGCAATCCAGCCGGGCGTCCTGAGGACTTCCTTCAGCGCCGCTTCGTCTGCCGCGGTCGGCAGGTTCTCCTTCGGACCGTTCGGATCGGGGAGCTGCAGCCGTGGGTCGATCAGGCGCAGCAGCTTGCGCACTTCCTCAATGAATGCCGCGCGCGCCCGCTCGTTCGCGCGCAGCGGCTCGCCGCCCGGGACCCAGGGCGCTTTCAGCCCCCAGTCGTGGATCCTTGCCGCGCGCCTGGACTCCGTGCCGCCGAAGGCGTCGTAGCAGATCCACATCATGCGGTTGAGGTAGCGCTGGTGCAGCTCGACCGGCACGCGATCGGCCGCGGCGATGCGCCGCAGCCCCTGGTGGCCGATGACGAGATGGAAGCCTTCCTCCTTCAGCATCGGCGCGATGCTGCGTGCGAACGGCGCGAAGGCGCAGCCGCCGAACATCGTCAGCTGGTATTTGCCGACGCGATCGCCCCAGTTGTGCCAGGAGAAGATGTCGACCCAGTTGAGTTTGATGTTGAACATCTCGAGCTGCGCCTCGCCGCGCGTCGCCCGGCGCTCGAGCAGCTCGCGCGCCGCGGTGCGGCCGTCCTCGCCGAAGTAGGTGACGAGCAGGTAGGCCATCTGCCAGCCGTGGCGGGTCTCTTCCGTGATGTGGCGCGCGAGGCGCTTCCGGTCGTGCTCGGTCGGCGCGCTATCGAGGAGCTCGCGCGCCTGCTCGACCGCGCGCACCTCGGAGTCGGCCTGGGAGACGATGAGCTTGAGGAGCTCGTCTTTGATCTCCTGCGAGGGAACATCGGCCAGGCTTTCCCAGCGGCGCTCGCCGGCGTAGCGGCCGAAGGCGATCTCGGGCTCGACCCGGTCGGCGAACCTGGTGCAGAGCTCGACCTCCGGATCGGGGATGACGCGGATGTCGCGGTGCCAAGCCCGCGACTGATCGACCCAGTCGTCGAAGACGCTCATGAACGGCTACGATTCTAGGATGCTCAGGCTTTCCGGTGTGACCCAGCGCTTCGGCGATCGCATCGTGCTGCAAGACGTCTCGCTCGAGGTCGCCGCCGGCGAATACGTCGCCGTGGTCGGCGAGTCGGGCATCGGCAAGTCGACACTGCTCAACGTCATCGCCGGCCTGGAACCGAGCCACGCGGGTGAAATCGTCTTCGAAGATCTGAAACTCAATGGATTGGACGACGACGCGCTGACCATCCTGCGGCGGGAGAAGTTCGGCTTCGTCTTCCAGGCCTTCCACATCCTGCCGAACCTCACCGTCGAGCAGAACGTCAACCTGCCGCTCCTGCTGAGGCGGATTCAGGACGCCGAAAAGGTACGCAGCTGCATCGCCTCGGTCGGCCTCGCGGGCAGAGAGGCCAGCCTGCCGCGCGAGCTCTCCGGCGGCGAGCTGCAACGCGTCGCCATCGCACGCGCTCTGGTCGGCGGGCCGAAGCTGGTCCTGGCCGACGAGCCCACGGGGAACCTCGACCCGGAGAATGCAAAAACGGTGTTGCGGTTATTTCGGGATGAAACGAAAAAGCGGGGCGCGGCGGCGATCCTCGCCACCCACTCCGAGCAGGCCGCGGCCGGCTGCGATCGCGCCTACCGCTTGAGCGCGCGGGGACTGCAGCCGCTCTGAGGAGGCGGGCAAGGAGATCGCTCCTCGCCCGCCCGCGGGCCTCAGAAGTTGGGTGCGATGTTGTGCTCGGCGCAAGTCATGCGCGCCTCGAAGGTGGTGACGTACGGGTTCTGGCTGATCTGCACCAGCGTCGACGCGCCGCTGCTCTCTTTGTGGATCAGGGGCGATCCGCCTTTCAGCAGCGCCTCCTTCGGGATGCGGTACAGGTCGCCGGTGCCGACCTCGACATATGCGCCGGCCTGCTCCAGCTGATTCCAGGAGAGTTGCATCAGCTTCATGCGCTGCTCGGGTTCCACGGACTGCTGACGGACTTGGGTAGCGGCCATAGGCTTGAGCTCCTTTTCAACTGAGATGTCCCCTTTGCGGCGAATGATAGTGAGCGGAGAAGGGCACTGGAAGACCTGGCGCGAAATTTTTCGCGTGGCGTCACCGCCGCACGACGGGATTCGGGCACACCGCCTGCGACTCCGCTACGCGATGCGGTGGAGCAGCGGCGCGCCTGACCCAAGACGGTGCACGTTCTCGCGCGCGACCGCGATGCTGCGCTCGAGAGTTTCGCGGGTCAGCCAGGCGACGTGCGGCGTGCAGATCACGTTGGCCAACGACAGCAACGGGTTGGCGCGTTCGGCCGGCTCAGTGACGAACACGTCGAGGCCCGCTGCGGCCAGCTGTCCTGATTCCAGGCATTCCGCGAGGAACTCTTCCTGCACCAGGCCGCCGCGCGCGGTGTTGACGAGGATCGCGCCGCGCTTCAGGCGTCGTGGATCGATCAGGCGCCCGGTTTCCTTCGTCAGCGGCAAATGAATGGAGACGATGTCCGAAGAGGAAAGAATCTCGTTGAAAGGCGAATTCTCGCGGGAGCGCGACCAGTAGAGAACCTTCGCGCCCATCGCTTCGAGGATCGGGTGCAGGATCTTCGGCACCTCGCCGTAGCCGACCAGGCCGACGCTGCGCCCGCCGAGCTCGCCGAAATGGTCTTGCAGGTGCCACGCATCGAACCAGCCGGTCTTCAGCGACTTCTGCAAATCAGGAAGACGTCGCAGACAGGCCAGCATCAGCAGCAGCGTCATCTCCGCGACGGCGCGGCTGTTAGTGCCCGGCAGGTTGCACACCGCGATGCCGCGCTTCCTGGCCGCCTCGACGTCGATGGTGTTCACGCCGCTGCCGATCTTCTGAATCAGCTTGAGCTTGGGCGCGCGGGCGATCACGTCGGCGGTCACCGGCTTGAGGACGTGCCAGAGCACTTCCATGTCGGGTAGCAGACGCTCGAACGCTGCCGCATCGCTTTCCGGGCAGAGAACGACGTCGCCGAGGCGCGCGTGGAGCTCCTCCGTGCCGTCGAAATGGAAGACGACCTTCATTTCTGGCGAAACAGCTTCCTTGCAGGGAAGGGCAGCGCCTTCGCGCCGAGCGCCTCCTCGATGCGCAGCGCCTCGTTCCACTTCGCCATCCGCTCCGAGCGGGCGAAGCTGCCGACCTTGAGCTGCGGCACGCCCCAGCCGACCGCGAGATGCACGATCGACGTGTCCTCGGTCTCGCCCGAGCGGGCCGAGACGATCGCGCTGCAGCCGGCAGCTTTAGCGGCATCCCAGCAGGCGAGCGTTTCCGTCACTGTGCCGACCTGGTTGGGCTTGAGGAGCACCGCGTTGGCGAGGCCCGGCTGGACGCGCGCGGCGCTGGTCACGAAGAGATCGTCGCCCACCACCTGGATGCCGGCGAGCTTGGTGAAGGCGCGCCAGGCCGGGAGGTCGTCCTCGGCGAAGGGATCCTCGATCGAGACGATCGGATAACGCTCGATCCAGCGCAGCAGCATGGCGTGCAGCTGCTCGGCGGTCAGGCTTCGTTTCTCCAAGGCGAGGTGGTATTGGCCAGCGCGATAAAGCTGCGTCGCCGCTACGTCGAGAGCGATGCCGACATCGACGCCCGGCTCGAGGCGGGCATCGGCGATCGCCCCGACCAGTTCCGCCAGCGCCTCCTCGTTGGTCTTGAAGCTCGGCCACCAGCCGCCTTCATCGGCGACGCCTTGCAGCGCACCGCGCTTGGCCAGGCGCGCGCCGGCGGCCGCGTAGACCTGCGCCGTCCAGTCGAGCGCCTCGGCGAAGCTGCCGGCGCCGGTGCAGACGATCATGAAGTCCTGGATATCGACGCGCGCGTGGGCATGCGCGCCTCCGCCGAAGATCTGGATCTGCGGGACGGGGAGTGCCACCCGCCGGTCGCCCGCGAGCTTCTTCCACAGCGGCAGCTTTTCCGCCGCCGCGTCGGCTTGCGCGCAGGCGAGCGAGACCGCGACCATCGCGTTGGCGCCGAGGCGGCTGCGATCCGGCGTCCCGTCCAGTTCGATGAGGCGCGCATCGATCGCCGCCTGGTCGCCCGACTTGAGCGCGCGCAGGCCATCGCGGATGCGCGTGTTGATGTTCTGCACCGCCTGCATGGCGTCAATGGCTTTCGCTTCCCCCGAGCCCGTGGACGCGCCCGCGGGGGCGATCGCCCGGCCGCGCGCGAGCGGCGTCGTGCCGCGGCCGACCACGACCTCGGCCTCGACCGTGGCGCGGCCGCGCGAGTCCCAGACCTTGCGGCCCTTTACGTCGAGGATCTTGGCCAACGGAGCCTCTTCTCTTCGGAAAGCAGCATGCGGCGCGCGAGCTGCCGGACCTCTTCCTTCCCGGGTTCATCCAGATACTCGACCGGCGACTTGCCGTCCACCCGGGCGAGCAGCAGGCCGGGGAGCAGGGTCGCGACGCGCTCCTCGATGCTCGATTCCCAGGTCACGCCGGCCAGATAGTGATCTTTCAAGGATTCGAAACACTTCTGCAACGCGGGATTTGGCGTCCAGAACGACTTCAGGACGAGGTGATTCAGGCAGAAGGCGAGGTCGAAGGCCGGATCGCCGTACCAGGCGCATTCCGCGTCGAGGAACACGGGTCCCTTCGGCGCCACCAGGATGTTCTTCGGGCTGACGTCACCGTGCACCAGGGCGAGATGCGAAGCAGCAGTTCGGTTCACCAATCCCATCAACTTCTGTTCGAGATCGGGATGCCTCCGGGCGGTCGCCACCAGGTAGGGCTCGAGGCGGATGGCGTAGAAGATCTTGTCGGTCGGAAAGCGCTTGGCGACGTCTTCGCGGCCTGCGGTGGCGGCATGGATTCCGGCGAGCGCGGCGCCCACCTTTCCTGCGAACGCCGGATCCGCATCGCCGAGGCGCAGGCGCTCCTTCCAGACCGGGAGGTCGAGGTACTGCATGGCGAACAGGCCTTGTTCGTCGTCCCACGACAGCACGGCAGGAGCGCACCCGGGCACGGCTTCGCTAGCGGCCTGCAGCCAGAGTCGTTCATAGCGGTTGCGCTCCACCGGCGCTTCCCAGAGCTGCGCCACGCGCAGCCGGGGCAGGGCGCGCTTCACGCAGACCGGACCGCGCGACAGGTCGACGCGCCAGATGTCGGAGGAGACGCCCCCCGACAGTGCATGGATCGACGACGCCCTGCCGAGACCGGCGCTCTCGAGGAACCCGGCTACGGCGCGAGTCGCTTGATCTTCCATCCGGCACCCACGCGCTCGTAGAGCAGGCGATCGTGGAGGCGGTCGGCGCGGCCCTGCCAGAACTCGATCGCCCGCGGCAGCAGCCGGTAGCCGCCCCAGTGCGGAGGGCGCGGCGGGCTGTCGCCGTGGCGCTGCCGCGCCTCTTCCATCGCTTTTTCCAGCACCTGCCGCGAGGCCACGCTCTCGCTCTGGTTGGACGCCCAGGCGGAGAGCCGCGCGCCCAGCGGGCGCGTGACGAAATACTCGTCCGAGTCGCGCGCGCTGACCTTTTCCACCTCGCCCTCGATGCGCACCTGACGCTCGAGATCGGACCAGAGGAAAAGCAGGCATGCCGTGGATTTTGCTTCGATCTCCTGCCCTTTGCGGCTGCGGTAATTGGTATAGAAGACGAAGCCGCCGCGGTCGGTTCCCTTGAGGAGCACGATGCGTGCCGTCGGCGCGCCGCCGGCAGTGACGGTGGCCAGCGTCATCGCGTTGGGCAAGGGCAGTTTCGCGCGCAACGCGTCCTCGAACCAGCGCTCGAATTGCAGCAGTGGATCGGGGTCCGCTTGCGCCTCGGTGAGGCCGGCGCGCATGTATTCCTGGCGCAATTCGGCGATGTTCACGCCGCGATTCTACGTCGCAAAAAACCACGCCCGAGGGAAAACCGCGTCTTTTCCCTCGGAAAGTCGTTGACACGCCACTCTGGATTCGGCATCTTCACGTCACCGCTGCAATGACGGCGGGGAAAATCCGAATCGAACAACGTACACCGTTCAGAGGAGAAATCGAGATGGCGAAGAAGAAGGCGAAGAAGGCTGGCAAGAAGCGTAAGCCGAACGCGGCTTTCATGAAGCCGATGAATCCGACCGGGCCGCTCGCGGCCGTAGTCGGATCCAGCGCGATGCCGCGCACCGAAGTGACCAAGAAGATCTGGGGCTACATCAAGCGCAATAGCCTTCAGGACAAGAAGAACAGGCGCATGATCAATGCCGACGAAAAGCTCAAGCCCGTGTTCGGCGGCAAGAGCCAGGTGTCGATGTTCGAGATGACCAAGCTGGTCAGCCGCTTCCTCAAGTAACCGTTTTTCGAGGGAGTGCACAAGGCCGGGAGATCCCCGGCCTTGTCATTTCTGGTGGTAGGAAGTCACTCGCTCGACCTCGTTTTTCGATCCAAGAACCACCGCGACGCGTTGATGCAGGCCCTTCGGCTGCAGCTCGAGGATGCGCTTCGCGCCGTCGGTCGCCGCGCCGCCCGCCTGCTCGACGATGAAGGCCATCGGGTTCGCCTCGTACATGAGGCGTAGTCGCCCGTCCTTGTTCTTCGAGTCGCGCGGGTACATGAAGATACCGCCGCGGCAGAGCACGCGGAACACGTCGGCCACCATTGAGGCGACCCAGCGCATGTTGAAGTCCTTGCCGCGCGGGCCTTCCTTGCCGGCGAGGCATTCGTCGATGTAGCGCTTCACCGGCGCCTCCCAGCGGCGCAGGTTCGAGGTGTTGATCGCGAACTCCTGCGTGTCCTCTGGGATGCGGATCTCGGGATGCGTCTGCACGAAGGTGTAGGTCTCGCGGTCGAGGGTGAAGCCGTACACGCCGTCGCCCACCGTGAGCACGAACACCGTGGTCGGGCCGTAGACCGCGAAGCCGGCCGCCACTTGGCTGGTGCCGGGCTGCAGGAAGGCTTTCTCGTCCGGCTCGCAATACTTGCCGTCGGCGAGCTTCGGGCAGCGCAGGATCGAGAAGATGGTGCCGACCGAGATGTTGACGTCGATGTTCGAGGAGCCGTCGAGCGGGTCGAAGAGCAGCAGGTATTCGCCGCGCGGGTAGTGGGTGGGAATCGGCCGCGGGTCCTCCATCTCCTCGGAGACCAGCGCGGCGAGGTTGCCGCCCCATTCGTTCGCTTCCAGCAGGATCTCGTTGGAGAGGACGTCGAGCTTCTTCTGCACTTCGCCCTGCACGTTCTCCTTGCCCGCGGAGCCGAGCCCGTCCGCCAGCGCGCCCTTGTTGACGCGCGTGCTGATCGCCTTGCAGGCGCGGGCGATGGTCTCGATCAGCAGCCGCAGGTCGGCGTTGATGAGCTGCTTCTCGCGCTGGCGCGAGACGAGGAACTGGCTGAGGGTGACGCGTCGCATGAAATTCATTTTACTTGCTGTTTCGCGTACCAGCCGCCGCCGAGGAGCAGCGCGGCGAGCAGCCAGAACGCCGGCGCCACGCCGAACGCGGCGCTGATCGCGCCCGACGTCAGCGGGATCAGCGTATGGCTGCCGTTGAGAAGCGAGGTGCGAAGACCCACCGCCTCGCCCTGGCGGCCGGGCGGCGATGCCTCGTAGAGCTGCGACATGATGATCGGCTGCGCCGAGCCGAGGCCCATGCCGAGAACGAAGGACAGCACCATGAGGAGCGGTACCGCCTCGACCAGAGGCAGCAGCAGGTAGGCCGATCCGGCGACGGCCATCGCCGAGGCGATCACCACCCACTGCCGCAGGCGCTTGATCAGGATCGGCATCGTGAGGCGGACGGTGAAGGTGGCGAGGGCGAACGTCGAAAGGATCATGCCGATGGTCGTCGCCGCGAGGCCGAGCGAGGCGCCATAGAGGGGCAGCAGGAAGGTATAGAGGTCCCAGCCCATGGCGAGCGTCGCGCTGACGATGAAGGTGCGGCGCAGCGGCGCGATGCGCAGCAGGTCGAACACGCTCGAGTTGCCCAGCGGCGCGCTGTGGCGGACGGGGCGCGGCAGCGGACGCTTGCGCAGGAGCAGCAGGACGAAGGCGGCGACCGGGAACAGGGCGAGGATGAGGAAGGCGCGTGCGTGCCCGAGACCGTCGATGGCGAAACCGGCGATGAGCGGGCCGATCGAGTTCGACACCGAGAAGCCGAGCGCGAGCCAGGAGAAGTTCACCGCGCGCTGCTCGGGCGAGCCGTGGGCCCCGAACACGCTGTTCATCGCGATGTGCGCGACCATGAACGAGGTGCCGACCAGCGTGGTCGAGAAGTAGAGCACCGCCACCGAGGGGAAGAGGAACGGGAGCAGGGTGCCGCAGGCGAGCGCGCTTAGTGCGAAGAGGAGCGGCCGGCGCGGCCCTACCCGGTCGATGAGGCGCCCGGCGCTGACCGAGAGCAGCATCGGCAGGAGGGCGAACAGCGACATCAGCAGCCCGACGGTGAATCTCGAAGCGCCGAGTTCGAGTGCGAACAGCGTCGTCGTCATGCGGCTGCCGACGAAGGCGAGGTGACCGAGCCCGTTCAGGAGGACGAAGTAGACGAGTTCCATCGCGGGGTCCAGACGGTCATCGCCACGCCGGCGCAGGTGACGGCGATGCCGGCGAGCATCAGCCCGCTCGGCACTAGGCCGAACATCAGCAACTCCAGCACCACGGCGAACACCGGCGGAAGGTACATCATGCCGGTCACCCGGGTCGCCTCGCCGTGCCGCAGCAGCCACCAGAGGGCCATCACGCCGAGGATCGAGGTAAAGATGACCAGGAATCCTATGGAAAAGAGGAGTTGATTTGAAAAACGAAAATCAAACCCCTCGATGACGACGGCGAGCGGCGCGAGCACGACGAGAGAGACGGCGAACTGCACCACGGTCGCCGCTTTCAGGTCGGCGCGAGGCGAGAACACCTTCTGGTAGAGGGTCGCCGCGGTGACTCCGGCGAGCGCGATCAGGGTGCCGGTGAGGCTGCCGAGCGTGATCTCGCGCACGTCGATCTTGTGCCATACCACGAGCGAGACGCCCAGCAGACCGAGCGCAACGCCGGCCCACTGGCCGGGCTTCAGCCTTTCATGGAGGAAGCGGGAAGCAAGCAGGGCTGTCAGGATCGGCTGGCAGGAGATGATCAGCGCCGCCACGCCCGCCGACATGCCGAGATACTGCGCGTAGTGGCTGCCGCCGAGTTGCACGGCGTGTATCAGCAGGCCCGCGACCGCGAGATGCGCCAGCGCCGCCGGGCTTCCCCAGGAGATCCGCGTGAAGAGGATCAGGGGTAGAAGGCAGAGGATGCCGAACGCGAAGCGCAGCGTCAGGAAGGTGAACGGCGCTGCGTACTGCAATCCGATCTTGGTGGCGAGGTAACCCGCACCCCACACCGCGACGAAGTACCAGGCGAGGGCTGCCCTCATGGCAGCCCGATTCTAGGGGAGGAGCCGTGCCAGCAATCCGTGCAGCTTGTCGGGTTCGACGGGCTTGGGCAGCAGGGCGCGGATGCCGGCCGACTCGAGCTCGCGCTCGGCGATCGGATCGATGTGCCCCGTATAGAGGATCACCGGCAGGCCGGGACGGAGCGCCAGGAGCTCGCGCGCCAGGCCGAATCCGGTGGAGCCGGGCATGGCGAGGTCGGTGATGACGAGGTCGTACGCCCGCAGGTCGGCGCGGAACGCCTGCAGCGCCTTGCGGGGGCTGGTCATCGCCGTGGCATCGATGCCCCAGCCGCCCAGCAGCTCGCGCATGAACTCGCCGAGCGGCGCCTCGTCGTCGACGATCAGCACGCGTCCCTTCAGCGAGCCGCTGCCGGCGCTCGCGAGCGCAGCCGACGTCGGCCGCGAGCCGGGCCGGGACAGCGCCGCGTCCGCCGTGAGCGGAGGCAGCAGGATGCGGAAGCGGCTGCCGCGCGGCTCGCCGCGCTCGACGACGATATGGCCGCGGTGCTCGTGCACGATGCCGTGCACCGTGGCGAGGCCCATGCCGCTGCCGCGCCCGACGTCCTTGGTCGTGAAAAAGGGCTCGAACATCCTTTCGAGCACCTGCGGCGCGATGCCCGGCCCGGTGTCGGAGACCGTCAGCTCGACGAAATCGCCTTCGAAGCGCTGCCGGCAGCTCGCGCAGACGGAGGCGAGCCCGGGGGCGCTGCGCAAGGCGATGTGCAGCACGCCCGGCCCGCCGACCGCGTCGCGGGCGTTGATCGCGAGATTGAGCAGCACCTGGTCGAGCTGCACCGGGTCGAGCAGCACGTCTCCGGCGGCGAGGTTGATGTCCGTGCGGATCTCGAGCGTCGCCGGCAGGGAGCCGCGCATCAGCGTCAGCGAGCCCTCGACCGCGGCCGCCAGGTTCATCGCCTTCGGCGCGCTGCGCTGGCCGCGGCTGAAGGTCAGCATCTGCTGGATCAGGTCGCGCGCCCGGCGCGAGGAGGCGAGCGATTGCTCGAGGTAATGGGCGAGCTTGTCGTCGCCGCCGGCCTCGGCGCGCTCTCCGGCGAGCGTGACGTAGCCCATGATCGTGGCGAGCAGGTTGTTGAAGTCGTGGGCGATGCCGCCGGTGAGGTGGCCGATCGCCTCCATGCGCTGCGCCTGGCGGAGCTGCGCCTCGAGGCCGGCGCGCTGCTCGTCGGCGCGCTTCTGCGCGGTGATGTCGCGCGCCATGCCGAGGGCGTGCGGCACGCCGCGGTACAGGATCGGCACGGCGTGCATCTCGACGTGCAGGGGCGAGCCGTCCTTGCGCGTGCCCTGCACCTCGAAGCGCACCGATTCGCCGCCGACCACGCGCCGGTGCATATCCTTCGCCAGCCCCGACATCGCCGGTCCGGCGAAGATCCAGCGCTGGTCGTTGACCACCTCCTCGCGGGTGTAGCCGCTGATCCGCAGGAAGGCGGGATTGACGTCGACGACCCTGGTGTCGGCGTCGCGCAGCACCAGCGCGTCGGTGGTGGCGTTGAAGATCGCGCGGTACTGCTCCTCGCTGGAGCGCAGCGTGTCCTCGGAGCGCTTGCGCTGGCTGATGTCGCGGCCGATGTAGAGCACGTGCGGCTCGCCGCGGAATTCGATCGGCACGCCGCGTAGCTCGACCTCGATGCGGGTGCCGTCCTTGCACACCCGCGTCGTCTCCAACATCGTCGACTCGCCGGCGAGGGCGCGCGCGTGCATGGCGCGGATCCATTCCTCGCTCTCGTGGGGGTTGGCGACCACGCGCCGCAGACCGATCACCTCTTCCCGCGAGTAGCCGCTGATCGTCACATAGGCGCGGTTGACGTCGACGATGCGGAAATCGGCGTCGCGCAGCACCAGCGCGTCGGCCACGGCGTTGAACACCGCGCGGTACTGCTCCTCGCTGGCGCGCAGCGCCTTCTCGGTGGCATAGCGGGCGGTCATGTCACGGCCGACGTACAGCACGTGCGGCCGCCCCTGGTAGTCGATCGGCACGCCCCGCGTCTCGATGTGGAAGCGCTCGCCGTTCTTGCGCCGGGCGCGCGACTCGAAGATCACCGTCTCGCCGGCGAGCGCGCGCTGGTGCAGCAGGCGCACCTCTTCATTCATCTCCAGCGGGCTCATGGTCAGCACCTCGCGCCCGAGCACTTCCTCGCGGCGCCGTCCGCTCATGGCCTCGTAGGCCGGATTGACGTCGACGATGCGGAAGTCGGCGTCGCGCAGCACCATCGAGTCGGCGGCGGCGTTGAAGATGGCGCGGTAGCGGACTTCGCTCGCGCGCAGCGCGAAGTCCGACTGCATGCGCGCGCCGTGCTCCAGCTCCGCGGCGACGCGCACGGCGAACATCTTCAGGATCGCCTCGCACAGGGCCGTCTCGGCCAGCGGCCGCCGATCCATCGCGCCGATCACCCCGAGCGGTGCTCCCGCCGCGTCGTTCAGCGGAAAGGCGGCATAGCTCTCCAGGCCGAGCTTGGCGAGCAGGTCGTCGTTCGGAAACTCCCGGCGCGCGCCGGACGCGACGCAGCGGAACTCCTTCCCCACCACCGAAGCGCAGGGCGAGCCGGCCAGCTCGTAGGTGAAGGGCTTGCGCAGCCGCCCGTCGAGCTGGAAGGCGAGCATGCGCATGCGCGAGCGCGCGGGGTCGTCGAACACCGCGATGAAGCCGATTGCGACGCCAAGGATGCCGGCCAGGTCGCCCGCCAAACGGTCGAAGACGCCGCCGCCCTCGGCAGCCGACACGGCCAGCGCGGCGCGCCTGAGACTGTCGTCCATGGGCGCGCAGTGTAATGCGCGCGTCGCGCCGGGGCGGGGTTGTTACACGACTGAAACGATTGAAACCGCGGGATTACTTGGCGGGGATGAACATGTAGCCGGCGCCGCGCACCGTCTTGATCACCCGCGGCCGCGCCGGGTCGTCCTCCACCTTGCGCCGCAGCCGGGTGATGCGGATGTCGATCGAGCGGTCGAAGGGCTCCCACTCGCGGTTGCGGGTCATGCTGAGCAGCTGGTCGCGCGAGAGAACCTGGTTGGGGTGCTCGACCAGCGCCTTGAGCAGTTCGAACTCCATCGACGTGATCGGGATCTCGCGGCCCCTGGCGTCGCTCAGCGCGCGCGCCTTGAGGTCGAGGAAGCAGCTGCCGATGCCGACGCGGCCGTCCGGTTTCGAAGTCCCTTTTTTCTCGAGGCGGCGAAGCACGCTCTTCAGGCGGGCGCGCAGCTCGCGCGGGTCGAATGGCTTGGCGATGTAATCGTCGGCGCCGACCTCGAGGCCGGCGACGCGGTCGACCACGTCGGAGGCGCCGGTGACCATGATGATGCCGACCTCGTAG
>Ga0137410_10000402_pt1 | contig 30599 bp, 21 predicted proteins | sample CZODoug1_16funga_FD_108878 | JGI IMG/M metagenome (GOLD analysis project Ga0137410, IMG submission 108878) | Vadose zone soil fungal communities from Angelo Coast Range Reserve, California, USA - CZODoug1_16fungal (Illumina Assembly) | ecosystem: Environmental > Terrestrial > Soil > Vadose zone... | reverse complement strand
TAAACGGGAGGCGCAAAAGCGCTTGGCTTCAACCGCTTCAGCTAAAGTGGAGAAGAGCAAAGTCCGGGAAACTGCGCAGGCTTCGTCGGTGCCGGGACTCTGTCTCACGGCCGCGGCAAAACATGCGAAGCAAGACGCGCTCAACCACAAGATTGGCAGTGAGTGGATCAATATTTCCGCCGACACGTTTGTCGAGCGAGTGCGGAATGTCGCGCTCGGTCTGGCCGACCTGGGAATAAAACCCGGTGATCGGATCGCGCTGCTGTCGGAGAATCGGCCCGAATGGTCGATTGCCGATCTCGCGATTCTTAGTCTCGGTGCGATTAACGTTCCTATCTACACGACCCAGGCAGTCGATCAAATCCGTTACATCCTCACTGATTCAGGCGCCCGCGCAATCTTTGTTTCAAATAGAAAACTGTTTCGACATGGGCGTAAGGCAATGGAAGGTCTGGATTTTCTCGAGCGGATCATTTTCTTCGATGACCCCGACGGCGACGATATTGAAAGGTCAACCACGCTCGAGTCTCTCGAAAAGATTGGACAGGAGCGAGCCCGAAACAAGCCCGCTGCTTTTGAAGCTTATCTCAAGGCAATCAGACCCGACGATCTTGCCACCATAATTTACACCTCTGGCACGACCGGCGAACCGAAGGGCGTAATGCTGACGCACGCGAATTTCATATCGAACGTGCTGGCGATATCCGGCGGCCTGCCCATCTCTTCGAGTGATAGTGCCTTGTCAGTGCTGCCGCTATCGCACATTTTTGAGCGAAGCGGATTTTATATCTTCTGCTATAACGGCGTCTCCGTTTATTACACCGCTTCTTTCGATCAAGTCGCGGAAAACCTACGCGAAGTTAGACCGACCGTCATGACTGCCGTGCCGCGTTTGTTTGAGAAGGTCTATCACCGCATTGTTAAGAAAGGCTTATCGGAGAAAGGCTGGAAGCGCAAAGTCTTTGTACTGTCACTGGAAGTGGGGCAGCGTTATGCGGAGGCGAAGGACAAAGGAAAACTTGTCGGGCCGGCGTTGGCGCTGCAACAAAGAATGGCCAGCAGCCTGGTTTTTTCGAAGTGGCGCGAAGGTGTCGGCGGCCGTTTGCGATATTTCGTTTCCGGGGGCGCGCCACTTTCGCCGGCGCTGTCTTACGCCTTTCTCGCCGCGGGCATTCCGATTTTGCAGGGCTATGGCGCCACCGAGACGTGCATTGTTTCCGCGAATCGTCCGGAGAACAATCAAGTTGGATCCGTGGGTGCGCCTTTCGCGGGAATCGAAGTCAGGATTGCGGACGATGGTGAGATTCTCCTGCGCGGCCCAAACGTGATGCGTGGTTATTACGGCCACCCGGAAGAAACCGCGTCAGTGCTGAGCGATGAATGGTTTGCGACGGGCGACGTTGGCCATCTCGACAAAGAGGGACGGCTCTATATCACCGATCGAAAAAAGGACCTATTCAAACTCTCAAACGGAAAATACGTCGCGCCGCAGCAGATTGAGAGCCTGCTGAAACAAAGCGAGTTTGTTAGCCAGGTGGTGGTGGTAGGGACAGGTCGCAAACAACCCGCGGCGCTGATCGTTCCGGAATGGGAAGCTGTCAGACAGGCGCTGACTGACGCAGGCGAAAAGTTTCCAACCGACCGAGCCGAGCTGGCCAGATTTGCTCCCGCCATCAAGATAATACAGAGTGATGTTGCCCTGCTGACAAAGGAGCTCGCCGACTACGAACGCATTCGTCGCATTGCGTTGCTGCCGGATGAATTCTCGATTGATAAGGGCGAGCTGACACCAACGCTCAAAGTTAAGCGACGCGTCATCGATCAGAAGTTTGGCGATCTGATCGAGGAGCTGTATGCCTAGTCGTTACTCTCGACAACTCCATCCGATCCTATCCCAGGATCGATTCGACTAAAACTCTAAGATTAATCGGCAAGTCAGGAGCGCGACATTCTCCTTTGCGGGGTCGTGTGTAGAAGGCCAGCAAAGGAATTTCGCAATAGCAGAAATCACAGGCAGCCAGGTGATGTCTCACGAGAAAGTTAATTTCCGGTGCGAGTATCTGGTAGTGAAACGACAGGAGGAGGTTGGAAGAGGGACAAGCCAGTTTTTTGCTGAATGACTCTGCGCTCGAGGCTTTCATCAGTTTGCCCCCATAGATTACCAGGCTAGTTGGCTCAAATTTAGAAAATACAGTCCCGCTTGAGAAATTGAGGAAAACAAAAGGGGCAAGATTTGCTTGTCAGTCTCAATCAAAAGAACCCGCCGAATCGTCCACTTGTTCACCAGCTTAATAGACCTAATCACCCCTAACTTCCATAACTTTGTCTCGCGAAACCCTTCCTTTTGTAATCTGGAATCAATAACTTGGCGGAAATGTAAAAACATGTTGCTCATTCTTGGGAATGTTGCTAAGATGCTCGCCGTCAAGTCAGGGAGCGCCTGCTCTTTGACCTCGTTCCAGGGCAGCCCACCCGTTTCTCAAGATTTCTGGGGCAAATTCCGAAAATGACTAGCCAGTGGTAGCACCCAAGGCTAATTCAAAATCTTCCTAGAAAGACCACCAATTATTGCCTTACCAAAGGTGCTTAATCTCCCATTGTGTAGCTGAGATTTGCCTGAGTTTACCTATTCCGGCCGGGCGCCACAGAGAGTCAAAGGTTTCCTGCCAGGGTGAAGTCCCATCAACTCCGTAACCCAAAGAACAATCCTTGTGAAATCTCTAAGTCACGAAGTCGAAAAAGAAGTTGAACTGACCGCCGTCAGCCAGGCCCCGCAAACGGCCCGTGCAAAACGCACCGCAGAGCGGATGGCGAAAAGTGGCAAGTGGGTGGAGAGCCTGCGATGCTCGGATGTAAACCGGCTCTGGTCGGAATTGCACCGTATCGTCTCTCACCATCCTTTGGTGCGGGCCTCGCGCAGTGCCGGCTTATTGGTGGAGGAGGGCGCAACCACTGCTTACACTGACCTCACCCAGGAACTTTTCGTTCAACTGCTAAGCAAGAATCGCTTCGAGCATTATCTCGAAACGGAGATGACTGATTACGAAATTGAATGCGAGATCGGACAGATAGAACTCACTAACCTGCTCACTGCTGAACTGCGAAAACGCCATCCGGAAAGCTATCGCCTCGCTCGCCGCATTTCCACCCTCATCCAGTCGAGCGCAAATTTCCGCCGCTTTGATTCGAGCGGCAGTGGGGATGAACCTCATCGCCGGCTCGCCGATCGAATTTACGGTCTTAGCGAGTGGGCCGACGGCAAACGTCGCCGCGACTCGCATGAAGTTGAGCAGCGCGTCCACATAATTCCGGTGCGCGCGCGCGACACACGCATGGTGGGATGCACGGGCGATTCCCAAGTTGTGATTAGTAACTCGGATCTGGAGGACCTCATTGTCTCAGTGCTGGATGCCGTCGACTCGCCGGTTGATGTAAGAGCACTTCGCAGTCTGGTCATGTCCCGACTTCCGGTGATGGACATTTATCTGGTGCCGCTGGACGGTGACGACAACGATGGGGATGGCAATCATTTTCAGCCGGTAGATAAGGGTGAAGATCCTGAGCAGGGCCTGCTGCGCCGCGAGTCGGAAGATGAAGCGGCCGGGTTTGTCGATCACTTTCTCAGCCACCTGCACGAAACTGTTCGCGGAAAGGTCAAGCAATACAACCGCATTCTCGGAGTGTTATGGCACTGCTATTTGAGTCCCGAGCATTCCACGCAGCTTGAGGTTGCGGCTGTGTTGGGCGTTTCCGATTCGCTCGTCTCGGATTATCGCCGCCGAATTGAACAGGAACTACGTGCGCTTTCGTTCTCTGAAGTTGAGGAAGCGAGAAGATTTGAAGGTGCACTGCGCGAGCGCGTTAGAGAACTTGTTTTAGTCGGCGACCAAAACGAGGTAGCAGTTTAGATTTCCATAGGCTCCTGCAAAAGCCTGCAACTAAACTGCAAGTCGAGGCTGCAGCGCGTTGAGCGCAGCAGCTTCTTTTGATTTTTGATGCCAACACTGACGCTGTCGAACGGCGCACCAGCGACAGCTGGCTCGCAAGGGATGAACGTGCGACTGAAGACAGAACAACCAGAGATTGACTCGCCATGGCCCCAAGATTTTCCGCGGCGTCAACCGATCGAATCTGACTACGAACCTGTCCGACCATCGCAACAAGCGCGAGCAATTGTTGCTGATATGCCTGCACCTGGGCTCGCGGTTACGTCAGAAACGTCGCCAGCTTCAAACACCTTGAAAGGAAGAGTTTCAGGCACGTCAACAAAGCTGCCGGAATCATCGGCGGCGCAGCACACCACCAAAGGCAAGTGGAGCTTAAAGCGCGGCCACGCGCTGTCTTATGCCGGGCTGGTTCTTTTCACCGTAGTGCTCTATGCGCGTCCGGCCGAGTTGTATCCATCGCGGTTGACGGCGTCAATAGCTCTTATCGTCGCGCTTGCCACTCTGGGCTTTTTCATACCCACTCAGCTTTCATTGGAAGGTAATCTTACTGCGCGCCCGCGCGAAGTAAATCTTGTTCTACTCTTTTGCCTGACCGCGTTGCTCTCGATTCCGCTGGCGATCAATCCAGCGCTAGCCTGGCACGAGTTCAGTGACACGTTCATTCGCTGCGTCGTCATCTTCATAGTTGCGATCAACGTCGTCCGCACTGAGAAGCGACTAAACGGGTTGCTGCTGCTCACACTGGTAACTGGCATCTGGTTGAGCCTGGGAGCAATCAACGACTATCGCCTGGGATTGATGACCGTCGAAGGCTATCGCGCCGGCGGCCGAGGCGGCGGCATCTTTGGTAACTCCAACGATATGGCGCTGTTTTTGGTGACGATTGTTCCGATCACGATCGCGCTACTGGTCAGCTCGCGCAGTCTCGCGCGCAAGTCTCTCTTCGGCGGCTGCGCGGTTCTAATGGTCTGCGCCATTGTGCTCACTTACTCGCGCGGAGGCTTCATTGGCTTACTCGTGGCGCTGACTTTCTTTGCGTGGAAAGCCGGTCGGCGTCGCCGGCTTGAGATCGTTGTCGTTGGTTTCCTGATCGTCGCCGCGTTTCTGGCTTTGGTGCCGAACTACGCTTTGCGGCTCGCCTCAATCCTCGTCCCGAGTTTGGACCCGGTCGGCTCGTCTGAAGCGCGCAGCGGAGAACTCTTCAGGTCACTGTACGTAGCTCTCCGACATCCTTTGCTCGGCATTGGAATGGGTAACTACGCGCCTGAAATGTCTTACCGAGGATTGGTGACTCACAATTCCTATACCCAGGTCGCGGCAGAAATGGGAATGGCGGCGCTGGTTTGCTACACGATGTTCATCGTCACGCCGCTTCGCAAACTTGGTCAGATAGGGCGCGAAACCTTCGAAACACGCAGCAATTCGCACTATTACTATTTAGCAGTAGGACTGCAGGCATCGCTGGTCGGCTACATGGTTTGCAGCTTCTTCGCTTCGGTCGCGTATCTCTGGTACGTCTATTACCTGGTCGCCTACGCGGTTTGTTTGCGCCGGCTGTATGAGTCTGAAACTGGAAAGGCAGTCGTGATTCAGAAGCAGCCAAGTCAGAGCCAGGTGAGCTTTCCTACGGCGCGCGATCACAAGAGCGGAGTCGCGACGATATGAGTATGAAGTTAGCGGCAGAAATAATTTTCTGGTTAAGCGCAGCGGCGCTCGGTTATACGTACGCCGGTTATCCGCTCCTGCTTCTGATCATGAGCCGGCTGCGTCCGCGCGAAGTTAAGCGCGGCGCCTTTGAGCCCTCCGTCAGTGTGATCGTTACGGCTTACAACGAAGAACGCGACCTGGCTGCCAAACTTGAAAACACTTTGGCGCTCGATTATCCGCGCGAGCTCCTGGAAATAATCGTCGCGTCGGATTGTTCGACCGATCGCACGGACGAAATCGCGCACGCATTCGCCGATCGCGGCGTGCGCCTCGCGCGCCAGCCGCAGCGACTGGGCAAGACTGCGGCGCAGAATATGGCCGTCGCGGAAGCGCGCGGCGAGATCATTCTGTTTTCCGACGCGACGAGTCTTTACGAACGAGACGTACTGCGCGTGATGATGCCAAGCTTCGCGGATCCGACGGTAGGTTGTGTAGCGGGTCGTCTGATTTATGTCGATCCAGCGGACTCGCGAGTCGGGCGCGGCGCTCGCTCTTACTGGGGTTATGAAACCTTTCTTAAGCGACATGAAAGCCGTGTCTGCTCTTTGATTGGCGCGTCAGGATGTCTCTACGCCGTGCGCCGATCGGCATACGTGCCGCTTTACAACGAGGCATGCAGCGACTTCATCATTGCGACAAAGATGATTGAGCAAAACCTGCGCGCCGTTTACGAACCCGCCGCGGTTTGCACGGAAGAGACCAATCGGCAAACCGACAAGGAACTGAAGATGCGTGTGCGGGTGATTGCGCAAACCTTTACCGACCTCTGGTGTCATCGCGCGATGATGAATCCGTTTCGTAGCGGTTTTTACACGGTGCAACTTCTATCGCACAAAGTCATGCGATACGCCGTGCCATTCTTTCTGATTGCGATCCTGGCAACGTCCGGGATCCTCGCGCGGTATTCGCTGCTTTACTTGATCGTGTTTGGGTCGCAACTCGGTTGTTATCTGGGCGCATTGGGCGCGTGGATGCTTGAGCGCGCAGGCGTGCACAGTCGGATGCTGGCGCTGCCGCAGTACTTCGTTCTGTCCAATCTCGCGGCACTAATTGCGTGCTACCAGTTTCTGCGCGGCGAGCGGTACGCACATTGGGAAACAAATCGTGAAAGTGCGCCAACGCGTCGCGCAACACCAACGATCGCATCGCATGAAGTTCGTTAACCGACAGTTCGTTTGAGGGAAAACACAAAATGTGTGGCATCGCCGGCTTTGTCAGCAGAGATGAGCATCGCGACACCCGCGCGGCCAACGACGTGCTCGGTCGGATGTGTCGCGTGATTGCCCATCGCGGCCCCGACGATCAAGGCGCCTTGGTGAATGATCGAGTTGCGCTCGGCATGCGGCGACTGTCGATCATCGATCTGGCGGGCGGACGTCAGCCGATGTCCGGTTGCGACGGCGCGGTCACGATTGTCTTCAACGGCGAGATTTACAACTATCGCGAATTGCAGCGCGAGCTTGAATCGCGCGGCCATCGATTCAAGACTCATTCGGACACGGAAACGATTGTGCATGCTTATGAAGAGTACGGGGCGCGTTGTGTCGATCACTTGCGCGGCATGTTTGCCTTCGCCGTCTGGGATGCCCGCGCACGCGAGCTCTTCATTGCCCGCGATCGGGTGGGTAAGAAGCCGCTGTATTACACAATCACTCCAGGCGGCACGCTGATCTTCGGCTCCGAGTTGAAATCCCTGCGCGAACATCCGGAATTCCGCGGTGACATCAGCGTCGAAGCGCTCGATGCTTACCTGACCTTCGGCTACGTTCCCGATCCGTTGACGATTTTCCGCGATGCGCACAAACTGCCGCCCGGATATCACCTGACCTTTAAAGATGGTCGCGCGCGCGTTGAACAGTACTGGGATTTTCCTTACGAGCACCCACAAGAAGATCCAGCGCGAAGCGAAGACGAATGCCTCGAGGAATTGCGCGCCTTGTTGGACGAATCAGTGCGCATTCGTCTGGAGTCAGAAGTGCCGCTCGGCGCATTTCTTTCCGGTGGAGTTGATTCGAGTACGGTCGTTGGTTTGATGGCGCGTCATGCGAGTCAGCCGGTCAAGACTTTCTCGATCGGTTTTCATGAAGACAGCTACAACGAATTGAAGTATGCGCGGATGGCCGCGCAACGATTCGGCACGGATCATCACGAATTCATAGTCACGCCGGACATCTGCGAGATCGTTGACGAGCTGGTCTGGCATTTTGACGAGCCGTTCGCCGATTCGTCCGCGATTCCGACTTACATGGTTTCAAAACTCGCGCGGCAGCATGTCACGGTCGCGCTATCCGGCGATGGCGGTGACGAACTCTTTGCCGGATACACTCGTTACGCGCTCGATCGCAAGCGTAGCGGTTTTGCTAATTTGCCGCGCGTCGTTCGCCGGGGCGTGATGCAGCCGCTCGGTCGCAATCTTCCGCACGGCGCGTGGGGGCGGAATTATCTGCACAACGTCGCGCTCGATCCGCTCGATCGTTATATCGAAGAGGTCTCTGTCTTCACGCGCCTGAACAAGCCCACGCTTTACACCGACGACTTTCGGCAGCAGTTGGGAACGTGCGAAGCGGCGCAGCGCTTCCGCGATTATGCGGCGCACTCGCGCGCGAATGACCCGCTCGATCCGCTCCTGTATCTCGACAGCAAAACTTACTTGCCCGGCGACATCCTGACGAAAGTCGATCGCATGAGCATGGCCGTTTCGCTTGAGGCCCGGGTGCCTTTGTTAGATCACAAACTGATCGAGTTTGTCTGCACGCGAATCCCCGCGAGTATGAAAATGAAAGGTCTGGAGACCAAGCACATCTTCAAGCGTGCGGTGCGGGATCTTGTGCCCGCGGAAATTCTGGATCGTCCGAAGCAGGGCTTTGGCATTCCCATCGACCGTTGGATAAACGAACAACTGCGCGAACGTGTGCGCGGTACGCTCACCGAACCACGCACGATGCAGCGTGGGTTTATCGAACCACGCTACGTAAACCTTCTGCTCGACGAACACGAGCGCGGACGCCGCGATCACGCGACAGAGTTATGGGCGCTCTTTATGCTCGAGTTATGGCATCGTAAGTTTGTGGACACGCCGGGCGGCATCGCGGTAAGCGATCATCTTGATCAGGGCCTGGCTCCGATGGTGGCTTAGATTGAAACTAAACGTTCTCCACATGATCGACAGCTTCGAGCAGGGTGGCAGCGAGCGCCAGGCCATTCAGCTTGTGCGCCAGTTGCACCAGAGCGGGCGTTGCCGCGTCCGGCTCGCGTGTTTGCAGAACAGGGGATCGTTGCGCGGCGAAGCAGATCGACTCGGCCTCGGAGAGATTCCCGAGTATCCGCTCACGAGCTTCTATGATCGGAATTTCGTCACGCAGCTCCGCCGGCTCGCCCGCTTTTTGAAAGCGAACGAGATTGACGTCATTCACACGCACGACTTTTATACAAACATTTTCGGGATGACGGCGGCGGCGCTGGCCCGCGTGCGCTCACGGGTTGCATACAAGGGCGAGACGGATGGCTTTCGCACTTCCGCGCAGAAGCGTCTGGAACGCGGCGCGTTTCGGCTGGCGCATCGAGTCGTTGCTAATTCTGACGCCGTGCGCAATCAATTGATTCGTGAAGGCGTGCCCGTTGAAAAAGTTGTGAAGCATTACAACGGTCTCGATGTCGAACGCGTCAACGTTCAGTCCGAAGCGAGGCGCGACGACATTCTCGCGATGCTTGGCCTGCCGGAACGACGCCTCGTAACAATCGTCGCGAACTTGCAACATGCGGTGAAAGATCATCCGATGTTTTTACGCGCGGCGGCGCGAGTGCGGGCCGCAGTACCTGACGCGGCTTTCGTCATTGCCGGAGAAGGCAAGTTGATGGAGGGGCTGCGCGAGTTGGCTGCGCAGCTTGGATTGGAGCGTGACGTCTTCTTCATCGGCAGATGCGAAAAAGTTGCGGAGCTGCTTGCTGTTTCCGACGTATGCGCGCTGAGTTCAACCGCCGAAGGCTTTTCGAATGCGATTGTTGAGTATATGGCCGCGGCGCGCCCGGTCGTCGTAACGAATGTTGGCGGTGCCCGCGAGGCCGTTATCGCCGGCGAAACCGGTTATATCGTTTCTACAGGTGATGACGAACAAATGGCCGTGCGAATGATCGAACTTCTGCGCGATCCGAAACGGGCACGCGCAATGGGCGAGCGCGGTAGATTGATGGTTGAAGAAAAATTTTCCTGTGAGCGGCACCTGCAAAATACGCTTGAGCTGTATGATGAACTGACTGTTCGACACCTAGCGGCTGTTCGACCAGACGTTGCACTACTGCCGCGCGAGCGCGTCTGAAATAATGCTGACTATTGGATCGTTCTGGCGCCAGACTCCGCGAGTGTGGCGCTTCGCCATCTTTTTCGCGGTCGCGTGGCCCGTGCTGGCATGGCTTGCGGCCGAAGCGCTCATTGTAAACGCAGAGCCGACTCATGCGGATGCGTTGGTCGTGCTCGCGGGCTCGTCCACTTTCATCGAGCGCACACATCAGGCGGCGCAACTCTTCAAAGAAGGCCGGGCGCCGAAAATCATTCTCACCAACGACAACCAGGAGAGCGGATGGTCCGCCGAGCTGCAGACTAACCCACTCTACGTGCAACGCGCCGCGAGTGAGTTGAAGTTGTTCGGCGTGCCTGAAGCGAAAATCGAAATCGTTCCCGAGACGGTCTCGAGCACTCGCGAAGAAGCCGCGCGCGTGCGTGAGTATGCGGCGAGTAGCGGGCTGCACTCGATCCTGGTGGTGACATCGGGCTATCAGGTGCGACGCGCGCGTTGGACGTTCAACCAAGTCTTCGCAGGAAGCGGCGTCTTCGTTTCTTTCTGGGGCGTGCCGCCGGGCGACCAAACGCCGCGACCGCTGACCTGGTGGTTGCATCGGCGTGGCTGGCGTATGGTGGCGGGCGAGTATGTGAAATTCGCTTACTATTTTATTCGGGGCGTGAGATTTACTGAGACCGCGCAAGCCGCAACGACAGAGTTTACTGAGCCGCAAGGCCGATCCGGCCTCAAAACGGATCGCCGCGTTTATCGAAAACCGCCGCTGCCGCCTCTGCCACGCGCCGGAGGCAAATTTATCGATCCTGTCTTCGGCACGGAGATCATGCGCGCCACGGACGAATCCGATGGGCCGGCGCCGGGGTTGGGCACTTACTATTCGCACTGGCCGACCTTCAATGCCGACAACACGCGCCTGCTGATTCGCAAGGGCCACACCGGCGACGCGATCCTGAAGACGTTCGACCCGGTGAATTTCAGGATTGGCGTGGGCCGCGAGATCTTGCCCCTTGAGTATCCTAGTGGCTTTGGCTTGAGTTGGGAGAGTTCAATTTGGTCGCACAGCGATCCCGATATCGTTTACACGTTCGCGAGCGATCGAAAAGGCGGCATGCGTCTCTACGCCTACAACGTCGTGCGAAAGGAATTCAAGTTGCTCAAAGATTTTAGCTCGATCGCGCGCGGGCGCGATTACCTGAAACAGATGTACACGTCCGCTGATGACGACGTTTTCTGCTGGCTGCTGGCGCGTGTGGGAGTAGATGATCCGCTCGGATACATTGTTTATCAGCGCTCGACAAACAGGATCCTTTACAACAATCCCGGAAGCGCCTACGTCGGCGGAATCAACGAAGTGCACGTTGATAAGTCGGGCAAGTGGCTGACCATTCATCTGAACCAGACTCAACCTGACAATTCCGCAACGCGCATTCTCAATCTGCAAACCGGAGCGATCGATTTCCTCTATAAGAACGCGTCCGACTCGCCAGCGGGGCACGGCGATCTGGGCTCGGAAACGATCGTCGGATTTGATGCCTGGCAGGACGGAATCACCTGGCGACGTCTGAGGGCGCCGCACTCGCCGCGCCGCGTCTTTTATTTTCGCACCGCGATCGGAAAAGACGGAGGCGCCGCCGACTGGACACACGACTTCCATGGAACGATGCTGGCCGATAACGAGGACTGGATTACCATTGGCACGCATAGAGACACCGCGAGCACGTTCTCCGGCTCGGGCATTTATGACGACGAGATTCTGCAAGTGTCGCTCGATGGCAGCGAACGCATTCGGCGCATCTGTCACACTCGGTCCGTCGTCGATGATAAGTCAGAGAGTTCGAACTATTGGGCCGCGCCGAAACCGACCATCAGCCGGGACGGACGCTTCATTGCCTTCACTTCGAATTGGGAAAGGAGCGGCCGGTACGATCTGTTCATCGTCAGAATTGATCCCGCGCCGTATCTGACCAAGGTTCCCGCGTTCACTCCAACGCCTGTTCAGCGTCCGCGGAGGGCGCGACCATAGTCGTTATTGGAGTCGCGATCCTAAAATCACGAGCCGAGGTGGATTCCAATGACTATCCTGGAACACATTAAACAACTGGCCCTGAATCTGGCGCCCGAAGAAAAGGATGCGTTGGCTGAGTATTTGGCCAAGTCCAATGGCGAGAAGGCCTCAGAGGAGCCGCAATCATTGCGCGGCGATTGGAGCGACGCTTTTTCGGACGACCTCGACGTTGACGCAGAGTTGAAAGAGATTCGCGGCGAGTGGCAGAAAGAATGGCACGGAGATGAGTTTGTCGGATGAATTTCTAAGTCAGTGACACTCACGCGCTGTTCTGGTACCTCATTAATTCATCGGCGCTCGGGGCAAATGCCCGTCTCGCCTTCGATGAAGCCGACGCCGGCCAAGCCTTGATCTACATACCTGCCATCGTCATAGCCGAACTCTACTACCTGAATGAGAAGAAAGGTCGGCCACTCGACTTCCGGACTAAATATGCGCGCCTGGCCGAAAGCAAGCAGTTTGTCTTGCTGCCATTCCACCCATCTCACACGCTCGACTTCGACGCATGTAGTGCGGTTGACGGAAATGCACGATCGGATGATCGCCGCCGATGCGCGCCGGACCAACGCGACGCTACTGACTCGCGATGCGCAGATAGCGAGCAGTGGAGTGGCATTACTTGTTCAGAGCTTCCTGTGGTTTTGATTCCTATTCATCAGGGAGAAAGACAATGCAAAGTTCTAATCCAACTGCGGTATGTTTCTTCAGTCCTTAGACTCAAGTGCCTCAGGCGTACAACATCACTGACTTGGTCGAGGAGTTTTCGTTCCGGCATTTCCTGCATATACTCCATACCGGCGTATTATGATGCAGATGTGATGTCTAATCAGTTGGGCACTAGCTGGTGCTTAGCGAAACGCAAATAGAGATGAAGCAATGGGTATTTTTGATTTCTTCAAAAATAATAATCCCTTAAACAGCAGCCAGCCGAAGCTAGAAAAGATCGGCAACGTAGAGGCGATTTGCCCATACTGTAATAATTCGCTCAAGAAGAAACCTTCGGCTAAAACCAAGTGTCGTAGTTGTGGGAATTATGTCTACGTCCGTACACGACCAATTGACCAAGAAAAAGTATTGGTCACAGAAGCGCAAGCCGAACAGATCGAAGAACAATGGTCTATTGTTAATGGGACTCATGAAGAATATCTTGCTTCCAAACAGGCCTTTGAAAATGAGAAAGCTACACTTGCGACTAGATTTGGCAAAGAGCCATCGAAAAGTGATGTGAAATGGTCAATGCTCAACAAGCAGCTTCTTGAACATGCTCAGAATAGTGATTGGGGACTGTACCGAAACGCAAGGTTTGAAATGGCAGAAATATTGCGGAAGGAGTCGAGATTCGAGGACGCTTTAGCGACCTATTTGGAGATATGCTATTTAGACCTGAATGGTCCGCGAAACTTGGGAGGCTACTCGCAGGCGTCTCCATTCTCTCCTCAAACAGCTTTCCTTGCTCCCGGAATAGTTGGGAGAGCCGAAGATATTATCGAAAGGTTGAACTATGACATCGAACAAGTAAAACAAATATGCCAAAGAGTTGCAGAGATGAGTTATTCATCATTGAAACTACCTGTCTCGCCGGAAAAGGCTTGGTTAAAGCTTAAAGAGAGAATTGGAGTAGCCGCGTGTTTCAATCTACGGCGCACCCAACAAGTCATTCGACCGGACGGTCAATTCCAGCGTTAGACGTCACGAATCCAGAGGAGGTGCTAATGGCAGCGCAAATCCCAACTCGAAACACCTCAAAATATGCTGGACAGTATGCCGGCACGTTCGACTCTCAACGGATCGTCGAGATCTTCGCGGACTCTTACAAGATTGCGCTGTCTTCGAAGAATCCTGACACGGCGGGTGATCGATTTGCCCTAGCTGTCGAGGCATATCATCAGCTCATGTCCATGGGGCCATCTGCCGACGTGCGCGAGTCGGTGCAACAGGCGATGGAAAACCTGGTCGAGTTGTTCCCGGCACAGGTAGTTGCGAACGAGGCCCTTGGACTACGCGAGAAGGCGCGAAAGTTGAAGACACCGCGGAAGCAGCTTGACCTTCTTCGCCGCGCGCGCGAAATCGTGGATCGTGGTCTGACTGAACATCCATCCAGTTCAGTGCTTCAGGCTGCGGCGGCCGAATTGCGAACAGAGATTTCTCAGTCAGAGGCCGCGGTATCGTGACAGTCCAACAAAGCGCCGCAGCCAGCGTTATGCTGCTACCGAGGCGGATGTAGACTGCAAAGAAAACATAGCATTATCAATACTCAACTTCCTGAGGAGAGCGGAGGCTCATACCATGATTGTCAAAGATATTCCCATCAAAGACATAGACGTTTCCGAATTCAACACTCGCAAGAATCTAGCGGACGGTCAGGATGACAGCAACATTGAAGATTTGGCCCGAAGCATTGAAAAGCAAGAACTTCTCAGTCCGATTACAGTTTTCCAAAGGCCAGATGGCAAGTACGCGCTCATAGCAGGGCAACGTCGCTTGCTCGCCTGCACACAACTCAAATGGGCGACGATTCCCGCAATAGTGCGAGACACAATGGACCAAGCCGACGCCACTGCTATCTCGTTGGTGGAAAATGTCCATCGCGCCGATATGAACCCTCTCGACAAAGCCAGGGCTTTCAAGACGCTGGCCGATAAGTTCGGGAGTTTACAGAGTGTAAGCCGTGAAACCGGCGTGGGCGCACAAACGATACGAAAGTATATTCAACTGCTCAACCTCGCACCCGAAATACAAGAGCAATTGGCCGCTGGCGAAGCTAAGAATACTCAAGCCCTTGCTCGGTTGGCTCAACAGATTACAAGCCCCGACAAACAGATTGAAGCATGGAGTAAGATTGGCGGTTTCACTCAGGTTGTACAGCAAGAGATCATCAAGCAAGTAAACCCTGACTTGAGCAATCTGGACGAACTTGTAGATGATGCACATGAAGGGGTGTTTGATAGAATCACGATACGCAACTGCCCATTTGACTGCCCGACCATTCCAGAGCCACTGAAAGAGAAAGTGGCACTTATGATTAAGGAGTTTCAGTCATAAGCAAAAGCGCCACGGTGCTGTCCGGCAACTGCTGTAAAAGAGGAGGCAAAACATGGCCGAGACGATAGTAGTTTGCCCGGAGTGCGGGCACCGCTTCCCTGTCACGAAGGCACTCACCGATCAGATAGAGGAGTTGCTGCGCCATCAATACGAGGCCGATGCGAGGCAGAAGGAGAAGGCTAGCCAGGCCGCATATGAGAAACGGCTGGAGGCTGAGCGAGAGAAGATCGGGAAGTTGGCCATGTCGCGCGCAGCCGAGGCTTCTGCTGCGGAGGTTCGCAAGCTTCAGGCTCACCTCGCACAGGCGGAGAAGCGCGAGAAGGCGGCTCGAGCTGACTTCGACAAGCAGCTCGCCGCGGAGAAAGCTCGCTTGGAGCGTGACGCCGTCACGAAGGCCAGAGCGTCTGTGACGGTCGAGATTGCCGACCTACGCAAGCAAATGAGGGAGAGGGACGCAAAGCTTCAAGAGATGCAGAAGCGGGATGCCGAAGTCCAACAGCGAGAGAAGCAAGTCAATGCAAAGGAGCAGGGCATCCAGAAGACAATTGCACGGGAAGTGGATGCTGCCCGGAAGAAGACGTTCCAAGAAACGTCAGAGAGGATAGAGAAGGAGTACCGAACTCGCGACCTCCAGCACCAGAAGATCGTCACCGACATGAAGACCCAGCTAACCGAAGTGAAGCGCAAACTGGAGCAGTCTTCGCAACAGGCGCAAGGCGAAGTCATAGAGCTTGAGCTGGAAAAGTTGCTGTCAGCAACATTCCCTGACGACCACGTCCGCGCGATCGCAAAGGGCAAGCTTGGGGCAGATATCATCCAGAGGGTTATCTCCCCGAGCCGGCAGCACTGCGGAACCATCGTCTGGGAATCCAAGAACACCAAGAACTGGAGCAAGTCTTGGCTCTCAAAACTTAGGTCCGATCAACGCAGAGAGAAAGCCGAGATCGCAGTCATCGTCTCGTCGGTCCTTCCTAAGGACATGCGTTCCCTCTTTGGTCTAGTCTCCGGCCTCTGGGTAGCCGACTTCTCGGTGGCCGTGGCCTTGGCCGCCGCACTCCGCGCCAACCTCGTCGATGTTGCCCGCGTCACGATGACGGCCCAGGGCAAGACAGAGAAGATGGAAGTCCTCTACCAGTACCTCATGAGCACCGAGTTCCGCCATAGGGTCGAAGCGATTGTCGAGGGCTTTGTCACGATGAGGGACGACCTCCACAAGGAGAAGCAGGCGACAGAGAAGAACTGGGCAAAGCGCGAGAAGCACCTCGATCTCGTTCTGCAGAACGTATCGGGAATGGTAGGCGATATCCAGGCGATCACACCCTCGTTCCCAAGGATCAAGCGGCTCGAACTCTCCTCGCCTCGATAGCTTGCCTAAGAAGCACTTGCAGCGGACTCGCATTGAGGTAGCCTCTTAAACTCCACATTGATAGCTCGCCGCTGAAGCGCGGCGTTAGGCGGCTATGCTTCACTCGTTGCCGGGAGAAGAATGACGAAACTTGCTGTGCTCGCTTTATGTCAAGTGTTGAGTTAAGCGACGCTTGAAAACGGCTTTAGGGTTATCTGTGGTGTGCGGCCGCGGTTGAGATTACTTCAGAATAGATTTCGACGAGAGATCGAGCGTAGGCTTCGGGCGAGAATCGTGTGGTGACAAGCGCGGAGGCGTTCGCTGATAGCCCTCGCGAAACTTGCCCATCGCTGAGCACGCGAGCGATTGCGCCGGCGAGCGCACGCGAATCGTTTGCGGGAACCAGTAGTGCCGTCTGATTGTTCTCAACCATCTCAGGCACGCCGCCGACATCCGTGGCCACGATTGGAAGATTCGCAGCCATCGCCTCGAGTAAGACATAAGGCGAGCCTTCGCTGTGCGACGGATTCGCGAGCACATCCGCAGCTGCGAAGTAGACCGGAACGTTGTTGTTCACTTGCCCGGTGAAGATGACTCGATCGCTCAGCCCGAGCGATGTGGCGGCCGCCTCCAGCCTCACGCGCTCTGGTCCCTCGCCAACGATAACGAGTCGCGCATTGATCTCCGGGTGTGTGTCACGCAAGTTCTTGAACGCCTGCAGCAGATCGATCTGTGCTTTCTCTTTCGACAGGCGACCGACCGCGAGAATCATTCGCTCGCCTTCAAAGATGCCGAGTTTTCTGCGGAGGGCGTGCATCTCCCGGGCGCTCACCGATGGTTCAGGACGAATCGAGTTGTGCTGAACGTGGATTCGCTCGCGCGGCACTCCCATCTTCATAAGCTTCTGCTTGAAAGCCTGGCAGACAGTGACGACGCGATCAGCCTTCGGTAGCGACCAGCGATCAAGCCGGTTGTAGAGAAGCGTCTTTCGATCGGTGGTCGTGTAGCCGTGATTGAAAGCGACCCATGGATATTTCTTCCAGAGACGCGAGACGTTCATCAGAAAGTGGGACTTGATCTGGTGAGTCACGATTACGTCAGGTGATCGCTGAGAGGCAATGTTGCGCAGAGCGGCAATCACGCTGCGGTCAAAGCGTCCGCGCTCGGGGATGACATCGACGTCCAGTCCCAGCGCGCGCGCGGCTGAAACAAACTCCGCGGAGTTGTTGCCGCGGTCAAACGTCACCAGGGAAAGTTCGATAACCGGAAAGCCGGCGGACTGTCGCGCGAGTTCGTTAGCGGCGCGATGAAACTCAAACATGTTCCTGGCGACAGCATTGACGGTCGTGGCTTCGACGACGGCGAGAATCCTGAGTTTGGAGTTCGGAGTTCGAAGTTCGGAGTCTGGAGTCGGCAGCACTCCGTTCCCGTTTTGGGTGGGATCGGAAGTTCTAGTGACGACTCTCCATGATGCGCCCAAGAGCGAGCCGAGCGGCGTGCTGCAAACTACCGCGGATGCGTGGTAAGGAAGTCGCCAATTCCTGGCGCTGGTAAATCGATGCATGATTGAGTGGGCTTCGCGCCAGTGGCCCCAGTAACCGAGCACGCAGGCCGTCTTCGCCGCGCGAATCGCGAGCACCTGCGAAAGCAAGTTTCGCAGCGCGGGTGGACAAGCGGCCTCGATCTCGCGCGGGTCTTCGAGAAACGGTTCGATTGGCCGCGCGCCGTTCAAGTTTTTGCTCAGTCCTGAAGCTTCTCGATGAAATTGCACGAGCGGCTTGAGATTGAACGCGACTGTTTCATTCAGCAAGACCTTGAGCCAGAGAAAGGCATCTTCGCCAAAAGCGCATTTCTCCCGATCGTAGAAGCCGCCCCACTTGCGAATCACTTCGGTGCGCGTCAGAGTCGAACACGGAGACATGTAAGCGAGCATGTTCACAACCAGCGAAGGCTCGGTGTCTGCATCAACGCGCTGGACGCCTTTGGCGAGTCCGCGTTTTCGCCACAGGCTCTCCGTTGGTTCGCCCCAGGGATGCTCGATGTAGCCGCAGGTTACTGAAGCTACTCCAGGGTCAAGACTTTCAAGCTGGCTTATGCTCTCTTGAAGATAGTTCGGGAGCCACTCGTCATCAGCGTCGAGAAAAGCGATGAGTTCACCGCGCGCTTGCGCCAGCCCTGCATTGCGCGCCGCGCCGGGCCCGGCGTTGGTCTGACAAATCAGACGGAAGCGCGCATCAGGATAGTTGGCGACGGTCGCCGCGCCATCGTCCGTCGAGCCATCATCGACAACGATCACTTCAAAGTCGGCGAGCGTCTGCGCAGCAATCGAGTCGAGCGCCCGTCGCAGGTACGGCGCCTTGTTGTAAAGCGGAATGATGATTGAAACTTTCAAACGAATTCTTTGCGAGATGCAGGCGTGATGGTTTCGAAGTGGACGAGAGTTGCGAGACCGCGAGGAACTTCCTCGGGATCGATGATAGTTGGTACCAGCGCCAAAATCCAGCCGTTTGTTTGCTTTTCTCTGCTGACTTCAGGCAAGGCTGACAAATTTCGTCACTCCTGACAGCTTCGACCGCGCGCGACGGTGAATTCCGAGGAAAAATCCCGGCGCTTGACCAAAAGTTCAGTGCCTCGTCCGGTCTTTTCTGTATAATGTTTCGAGGCGCATCCGCCGGATATTTCCCACTCACGCGAACCTAACCCTATTAAGCTTTTCCTACGATTTGGTGACCACAATCTCAGATCACGATCAGAATCGTCATTTCCGCACGGACCATTTGCAGGCCGACCTCGGAGGTCGTTCCGCGCGCGGTGGAATGGTGACGCTATCGGCGCAGGTCTTCAAGTTTGTGTTCAGCACCGCTGCGACAATCGTGCTTGCCAGACTCCTGACACCGCAAGACTATGGCCTAATCGGGATGGTGGTAATCATCACGAACTTCGTCGGCATGTTTCAGTATCTCGGTTTGTCGACCGCGACCGTCAGATGGTCTGAACTCAATCACGAACAGGTCAGCACGCTTTTCTGGATCAACCTGGGACTGAGCACGGCGATCGCTTTGTTAACGTGTGCGAGCGCGCCATTTGCCGCCTGGTTCTACCACGAGCCGCGCTTGATTTGGATCACGGCGGGTTATGCCGTCTCGATCCTGCTGACCGGAAGCTACATTCAGCACGAAGCGATTCTAATGCGGCAGATGCGTTTTGCGGCGATCGCCATCGTCGAGACGGCCGCGCTGCTGATCGGTTTCACAGCTGCGATTGTCGCGGCCTGGCGCGGCGCGGGTTACTGGGCGCTCGTCGTGAATCAACTGGTGATGACGCTGGTGACACTGTTTGGAATCTGGATTGTCTGCCGTTGGCGGCCGGGATTGCCTGCGCGCGGAGCCGGTGTGCGATCGATGTTGTCGTATGGCGGAAACCTGACCGGGTTTAACTTCATGACCTACTTCGCGCGGAATTTGGACAACGTGCTGATCGGAAAGTTTTGGGGAGCTTACCAACTCGGCGTGTATTCGCGAGCGTATCAAATGTTGCTGATGCCGATGCAGCAAATCAACGCGCCGTTCGCTGCGGTCGCCGTGCCCGCGCTGAGCCGCCTGGCGGATTCTCCTGAACGCTATCGCTCTGCTTATCTGAAAATCGTAGAAAAGATCGCAGTGATCACCATGCCCGGCGTCGTGTTTATGATCGCCACGTCCGATTGGCTGGTGCTTTTTCTGCTCGGTGCGCAATGGCGGGAAGCCGGGCGGATCTTCATGCTGCTGGGAATCGCAGCGATCATTCAGCCAGTTACCAAGACTACATGGTGGTTGTTTTCCACGCAGGGTCGCACCCGAGAGCTGTTTCACTGGGGATTGATCTCCGGAGTGATCGCGGTCATTTCAATCGTCGCGGGCCTGCCGTGGGGAGCGAGCGGAGTTGCAGCGTCATACGCCGCGACAGATCTCTGCCTGGCCACGCCCCTGCTGTTCTGGTATGTCGGGCGCAAAGGTCCGGTTCGCGCCGGTGATTTTTATCGCACAGTTGCTCCGGCCGCTGGCGCGTCGATGTTTGCGCTCGGTGTGTTACTCGGTTGCCGGCAATGGCTCGAAGCTTTTTCGCACCTCGCCACGCGCTTAGGTATTGCCTTCGTGATTACGATCACAGCTTCATTGTTGGTGCTGTCCGCGTTGCCGGCGGGAAGACTTACGCTGCGAAATCTTAAAGAGACGCTACTGTTACTGGTGAGGAGACAACGCGCATCGTTGTCTGAGAGTTGAGTTCAGATCGAAATGCTAAAGCAGTTCAAACAAGCGACGCTCAAGTCACTCAAATCAGCGGGCGTGTCCACGCTGGTGCAGAACAGTCGTTGGCGCCGCCAGCGACTTTTGATTCTGGCGTATCATGGCGTCTCGACCGATGACGAGCATCTCTGGAACGGTTCGATGTACATGTCCGTCGCGATGTTCCGGGCGCGCCTGGAAACGATCGCCAAATCCCGCTGCGCAGTCCTGCCGCTCGACGAAGCCGTTACGCGTCTGTACGCGAACGACTTGCCTGACCGATCGGTCGCGATAACTTTCGACGACGGCAACTTCGATTTTCAGCGGAGCGCGTTTCCGCTTCTCAAAGAATTCGACTTTCCCTCGACGCTTTACCTGACGACCTTCTATTCGCACTACAACAAGCCCATCTTTAGCATCTTCTGCGACTATCTGCTCTGGAAAGGACGCCGTGAGAAGCTTGATCTAAAAAAGATCACCGGAAAACTTTCGCAAATTGAATTGCGCCGCGCCGCTGGTCGTGAATCTGCTCTCCACGAGATAAATGCATTCGTGGCGAAACAAAAACTGTCCGCAGAAGAGAAGAACGACCTGGCGGCAAACCTGGCGAGACAACTCAAGGTGGATTACGACGCGCTGATTGCGAAAAGAATCATGCATCTGCTGGCGCCTGAAGAAGTGGCGCGACTTGCTGCAGACGGCGCCGACATTCAGTTGCACACTCATCGTCATCGCGTGCCGTTGGATCGCAGACTCTTTCTACGCGAGATCGAAGATAATCGTAAAAGCATTCAGGCGATGACCAGCAACTCGCCTTCGCATTTCTGCTATCCCAGCGGCGTCTGGCACCAGGCCTTCCTGCCGTGGCTGAAAGAAGCGGGCATCAGATCCGCTACCACCTGCGAATTCGGCCTGGCTTCGCCGAGCTCGAACCCGCTGCTTTTGCCAAGACTGGTGGACGTTTCCAATCTATCGCCGATTGAATTCGAAAGCTGGCTTACGGGAGTTTCCGTGGCTCTGCCCCGCAGGTATGAGAGTGCAAGTGCTTTGGTTGGAGGATCATGATGACGCTGGTTGCCGGCATTCTCAGTCGTAACAACGATCCAATACCAGACTCCGCCCGCGCGAGCCTCCGGCAGGCAATCTCTCGAAATCCGGCTGATGAAGTTAGCGCTCTCAGCGATCGAGTGAGCTATTTTGCCAGGGTCGACTGTGGCACGTTTGGTGAGCCGGGGTTCTTCAAAGACTCGAGCGGTGCGATGTCTTTTGTGGCCGGCGAGCCGCTCCTGGTTAATCAGAACGTGAAATTTCAGTCCAACCGGCTGAGCGACCTGACTGCTATCCACGAGCAATGCCTCCGGAATAGTTCGGACATTTTGCGCGCAGCCGACGGAACGTTCTGCATAGTTCACTATAATCCGCAATCACGCAGACTCCTTCTGATCGCCGATAAACTGGGCATCAGGCCGTTGTATTACTGGATCGGCGACGACGTGATCGTTTTTGCCAACGCGCTGCGTATCCTCGAAGAACTTCCGCTGGTGCCGAAGCAGATGAATTTGCGCGCAGTCACTGAGATCGTTGGGCTGGGGTTTCCGCTCGGTGATCGCACGCCTTACGCAGGCATATCGCTGCTAAGGCCGGCGGAGATTCTGGAAATTACAAGCACAAGAGTAGTAAGCCACCGTTACTGGCGTTGGCACGAAGTGCAAACCTCAGACGATTCAGAGTCCGAGCTTTTGGAAACCGTCTTTGCGAATTTTCAATTCGCTGTAAAGCGCCGAATCAGAAGTGATCGAAGTACCGCAGCGTATCTCAGCGGTGGGCTGGATTCCCGTTGTCTGGTCGCCAGCCTGCGTCAGGTCGAGGTTCAGGTGCACAGCTTTAATTTCGCGCGACCAGGAACGCAGGATGACAACTTTGGCAACGATTTCGCTCATAGAATCGGTTCCATTCATCAGAGCGTTCCCAAAGATCGTGGCGACAGCGTTCCCGATTACTCTTCGCTGATGGCCAAAGCGTGGCACCAACAAGATCGTCGTCTGGAGTCGCCGGCCGAGCGTCCACAACTTGTTTGGTCAGGCGAAGGTGGAAGCGTTCTGTTGGGTCATGTACATCTGCATGAAGAGATAGTGAAGCTGATGAGAGCGGGGAAGCCTGATGACGCTGTCGACGAGTATCTGCGAAGAGAGCAGGCTCATGTTCCCGCCAGGCTTTTCAAACCGCAAATTGTCGACGCGCTCAGAGACGTGATTAGGCAGGGAATACGCGAAGAACTCAACGAGCTACGCACCGATGATCCGGCGCGCGCCTTTTATCTCTTTCTGATGCAGAATGACCAGCGACGCAAACTTGCACAGCACTTTGAGAATATCGATCAGCATCGGCTGGAATTTCAGTTGCCGTTTTTCGATGGCGCGTTTCTCGCCTCGGTGATCGCCACGCCGATTGACCTATGTCTCCGCCACAGGTTTTACGTCAAATGGCTCTCGCATTTTCCAGCGGCTGTGACTGCGGTTGCGTGGCAGGCGTATCCGGGACATGAACCATGTCCGATTCCAGCCCCGTCGGAACTCTTCTATCAATGGGACGACGAATATCAGGTCGAAGAGCGTACGGCCCGGAAACACGCACTCCTGACTCGCGCTGCGCAACTACTTTCGGCGCCGGATTTTCCGCGCGAGATACTGAGCAAGAGAAAATTGCGCTTCGCCGCATGGATGCATTCATTGGGTTTGCGCGATCTGGAGTATGTCATCGAAGCCGCACAGACCTATTACACCTACTGGAGAAAATGCGATGGCGCGCTGCCTGCATGAGCGCCCGCATCATTCATTCTTGGGGACCGTCAAGCGTTGCCAATAGTTAGCATCATCATACCTGCTTACAACGTCGCGCCGTACATCGGCGAGACGCTCGATTCTGTCTTCGCGCAGACGTTCACCGACTATGAAGTGATTGTCATCAATGACGGGTCACCTGACACCGAAGAGCTGGAGCGCGGGCTTGCGCGTTTCACCGATCGAGTCAACTACGTTAAGCAGGAGAATCGCGGCGTGAGTGCGGCTCGGAATGCGGGGCTGCGCAGGGCGCGCGGCGAGTTCGTCGCGTTTCTTGACGCGGACGACCTGTGGCTGCCGAGTTATCTTGACGAGCAAATCAAATTCATCCGCGAGCGTAATTGCGATCTGGTTTGCGCGGACGCGGAAGTGTTCAGCGACTCGTCGAACGACGAAAAAACCTACATGGAATCATTGATGGCCGACGCGCCGCCGATGGGCGAAGTGACATTTCTCGGTCTGTTGAGCGCCGAGCAGAGCTTGATCACATCGGGTGTCGTTGTTTGTCGTGAACGAGTCTTCGAAGTCGGACTCTTTGATGAAGGGCTGCGCAACTCACAGGATTTCGATCTCTGGTTGCGTCTGGCGCGGAACGGAACGCGGATGGCTTATCAGCGACGAGTCCTCTTGCGCTATCGAAGTCGTGACAACAGTCTTTCGGGCGACGAAGTGAACGTGCATCGACGGGAGTTGAGCGTCCTCGAAAAGGTCGAGCGCGAGTACGATCTGTCGCCGGCCGAACGCACTGAAGTCGTTTCGGTGATCGAGCGCCGCCGAGCAGTGCTGGAATTCGAGCTGGGTAAACTCTATCTGGCGCGGGGTGAATTCACCCGTGCGCGCGAATCCTTTGGAAAGGCAAACCAGCTGCGACGAGACCTGAGAACGTGGGCGGCGGTCTGGTCATCGCGCATTGCCCCGCGGCTGATGCAAACTTTGTACGTACGCCGCCTGCGTTATGCGGATGCGAAATGATCTTCCGCGATCTGCGGGACAATGGCGCGAATTCGCCATTTATTCCTGCTAACTCGCAATTGCCGGCCGCCGGTTAGCGACTGAACCAAATCAATGAGAAGCCTCAAGGAAATTCAAACAACGCTCGAGCCGATTCGCACTCGCGAACTATTCCAGCCTTCAGAAGTTGATGCGCTCTGCTCGGAACTCGAGACGAACGGTATCGTTGTCTTGCCCAGTCTGTTGGACGCCGGACAATTGCGCGACATGCAGCGCGCGTTTGAGTCGCGGTTGCGCCGGATGCGCTGGAATAATGTCGAAGGCTATCAAAAGACTGAACGCTATCGTCACATGGTCGAAGATGTACTGCTGCTCGACCAGGGGTTTGTCGATCTCGCGGTGCATCCGTTGGTGAAACAGATCCTGACGCGATACCTCGGAACAGACTACGAACTAACGGAAGCGAAAGGCTGGAAGTCCCTGCCGACCAAACGCGACTTTCATGGCTGGCACGGTGACGCCTGGTACGATCAAACGACCGAAGAGAAGATCCATAGGGAAATCAAACTGGCGCTGTATCTCACGGACGTGCGCAGCGGCGCGTTCAATTTCATCAAAGGAAGTCACCGGCAACAACATCCGCGTCCGGTGAAAAACTACGAAGTTCAAGATCTCGATGGCTCACGTTTTGCCGAACTGACGGGTTCTGCGGGAACGGCTTTTCTGTTTGATACTTCAGGGACTCACCGCCAGGGCGTCCCCATGCTCGAACCTCGTCAGGCGATCTTCTACAACTATCATGATCCGCGAGTTCGATTGCAGCCGGAGGACGTGAAATATTATCGCTATCACCCGCTGCTGCTCAACGCCGCTTTTCTGGGCGGTCTATCCAACGAAGACCAGCGCATACTGGGCTTCGGTAACAAAACAAATTTTCAGCCATGCTTCGAGCGACAAAACCGGACACCGCTCGGCTACCAGGCTTTCAGTGCGGCGTTTGGTGCGCAGCTTCGTCTTCGAGAGTTGCGGGACAGAATCGCCGCGCGGTTGAAACGAACGTTTGGTTACTGACAAGCAATCACATGCGAACACTAGTTTCAATATTTGGAGTTGAACCACGTCGTATCGGCGGAACCGAGACCTTCGCGCGAGAGCTGTCGCTTCAACTTGGCGAACGCGGGTGGCAGAGCGTGCTTTGCTTTCTGTCAGAACCAACTGAAGAAGTACGACGATTCCTCGCCTTGCCGAATACCTCGCTTGATGTTTACGCGACTACAAAAGACAGCAGCTTTAAGACGGGAAGAAATCTTGCCGCGATCACGCGCGGACATCGTCCGGAGATTCTGCATCTTCATTTCACCGGCTTTCTTAATTTCTATTCGTGGATTGCCCGCCTCCAGTCAGTGAAGAAAATTTTCTTCACTGACCACCATTCGCGTTCGGCTGGCTACCTTCCCGGCCGCGCGCCTCTTTGGAAGCGCCGCGCCGCGCGTTTCATTAACGGTCCGCTGACTAAAGTCATCTCCGTCAGCAACTACGGTTACGAATGTATGACCGCATTCGATCTGCTGCCGCGAAACCGTTTTCAGATGATCTATAACGGCGTGGACCTTTCGCGCGTCAAAGCCGAACCGCAGCGGGCCATTGACTTTCGCCGCCGGTATTCAATTCCTGCGGAGCGCGCGATCATCACGCAGGTTAGTTGGATAATTCCGGAGAAGGGAATCAGTGATTTCCTCGAGACTGCTCGCCTGGTAACACAGCAGAATCGCAACGTGCAATTTGTTCTGGTGGGTGACGGCGCCTTTCGCGAGCAGTACATGAAAGATTCGGCAGCGATGGGAATTGAAGACCGGGTCACCTGGACCGGCATGGTTGAAGATCCGTTCGGCGAAGGGGTTTTCGCCGCGGCCGATGTTGTCTGCCAATTCTCCCGCTGGGAAGAAGTTTTCGGCTGGATGATCGCGGAAGCAATGGCCCATGGTAAGCCGGTAGTCGCAACCCGAGTCGGCGGCATCCCGGAACTGATCACGAACGGCGAGTCGGGCTTTCTTGTCGAACGCGGCGATACGGCAGTCATGAGCGAACGTATCCTGACGCTCCTCGCTGATCGGGAATTGAGAGCGCGCATGGGTCAGGCGGGACGCGCAACAGTGTCGGAAAAGTTTGACTTGCGAAAAAATGTCGCGCAGCTGATAAGTTCTTACGGCATTTCGTAAGGCGTCGCTAAATTGAGCTGGCTCATTTTTCCCGAAGAGTGCCAGACGAAATGAGTTTGCACCTCGATTCGCGGTGACGAATTTCGTCACTGTCTGCGGCGGAAAAACAATAAGCCAAAAAACTCAACCCGAGCTGCCTACCATCCCGGAATTCAAATCGCTTTAGTCGTTTTGGTTAACCTGAGTCGTCTCGTTTGAACGGGGAGGCTGCCTAGGCTCGCTAGAGAATCCGCCGGATTCGCCGTTTACTAAGCATTGTCGGCGTAAAGGAAATTGCCCTTTCTTTACGCTGGAGACCGCGAAGGAAATCGCAACCCGCAATGAGTGTCGCCTTTAATCTACGGTCCCCAAGCTCAATAAAATATCTCTGGCGAATCCTGGCCATCGCGGCCGCGCTGGTCTTTGCCTATGCCACGGTGCTCGCGAAGCTCGGCCACGATTGGTGGACTGACGAAAACTATTCCCATGGGCTGTTAGTTCCACTGATTATCGCCTTCGTACTTTGGAGTCAGCGAGAACGGCTGACGCGCGTCGCGCAACGTCCTTCGATGTGGTGGGGATTGAGCGCGGTGTTGCTTGCCCTGCTTTTTCTTTGGGCCGGCACTGCCGGGGCCGAACTCTACCTGCAGAGGACGTCACTAGTCCTGATGCTCGGGGGAACGGTGTTGTATTTTTGGGGCTTTAGGCTCCTCCGTTTGCTGATTGTGCCGCTGTTTTTACTACTGCTGGCGATTCCCGTACCCGCAATAATTTTCAATAAAATAGCTTTTCCTTTGCAGCTCTTTGCTTCGCGCTGTGCGGTCTGGGCGATGACTGTTTTTGATATTCCCGTGCTACGACAAGGAAATGTTATCGAGCTGATGCCGCTCGGCGCGCGCGAGACAAAGAAGCTGGAGGTGGTCGAAGCTTGCAGCGGCATACGCTCGCTGATGACGCTCGTTACGCTCGCCGTCGTCTTCGCATACTTCACGCATCCCCGCGGAGACTCCGGCGATGGCGATACACCGCGAAGCATTTCTGCCAACATTGCCCGGCGCATTGGGTCGCTATGGTCGAGACTGAAGAGCTACGGGTTCTGGCGCTCAACAATCATCGTACTGTCTGCCGTTCCAATCGCGATCTTTACCAACGCGCTACGAGTTAGCGGCACCGGCGTGCTGGCTCGCTACTATGGCACTCGCGTCGCAGACGGTTTCTTCCACAGCTTCTCCGGCTGGGTGATTTACGTGGTTGCGTTTCTGATGTTGTTTGGCGTTGGTTGGATTCTGGATCGCGCTCAGCCGGCCAAATTCTCGCGTAAGTCCTCGCCGCAAGTTTCAGCGGCAGCGACAGTCCAGTTGGCGCAAGCGGAAGGAGCCGAATAATGAAACGCTGGCGCTTTGCGATCTTGTTTGTTGTTCTGCTGGCCGGCGGGTTTGTGGTCAACGGCTGGGAGTATCTCGGTGAAGCACGTATCGAACGCAGGCAGCTAAAAGATTTTCCGAAACAAATTGGCGCCTGGGAACAGACGGGCGGCGACGAACAGTTCAACAAAGAAACGCTGGCCGTGCTGCGCGCGAGCGACTATCTGCTGCGCAACTATCGCGGCGTTGATGGCCGCGTTGTGAATTTCTATGTCGGTTACTACGCGAGCCAGCGCGACGGCGCCACTTATCACAGCCCGTTGAATTGTTTGCCCGGGTCGGGTTGGGTGATGAGCGAACCGGGAACGATCACGATCGCCCCAAAGGGAAGAGCACCATTTGTTGCCAACCGATATCTAATCCAAAACGGCGACCACAAAGAACTGTTGGTCTACTGGTATCAGGGCCGTGGCCGCGCAGTTGCAAGCGAATACTGGGGGAAGATCTACACGGTAGTTGACAGTGTGCGCCTGCGACGTTCGGACGGCGCCATGGTCCGCATTACCACGCCGGTTGAAAATTCTGAGCCCGCCGCGCTGCAAGCTGCTGTTGACCTGGCGGCAAACTCGTCAAGCATCCTGCCCGAATTTATTCCAGACTGAACGAACCAAGAAACAACGTGGGAGAAATGTAGGGGCACGGCATGCCGTGCCTCTACTACGAACGAGCCGTCCGCAAAACCGTTACAAGTTTGCGGAAAGCCTTAGCAATTAGCCCTTTCATGAAAGTGTCTCATCTCTCGAGACAAATCAACTGGCATTGCCCGCCACTGATGGCCGCGAGAGTAAAACCAGAGACAAAAAATCGGGACGCCAACCTGACCCCAGGAATAACTGCTCCCGACGAGAGGAAAAGAGAATGAAAACGGAGTGCCGACCCAGATTTTATTACGCCACCCTTCTGTCCATCCTTTTAGCCGCGGTCTTCGCAATAGGCGGCTGCGCCAATCCCGAAAAAACCAAAATAGCTCACGTCCAAAAAGGCGAAGCTTATCTGAAAGACGAGAAGTTTCAGGAAGCGTCGCTCGAGTTTCGTAATGCAATCCAGATCGACGAGAAGCTGGCTTCGGCCCACTGGGGCCTGGCGCGCGCTTACGAAGGACTGCAGCGTTTTCAGGAAGCTTTTGAAGAGCTGCGCAAGACTACTGAACTCGACAAAGACAACCTCGACGCGCGCGTGAAGCTTGGCAACTACTACATCGCCGCCGCCAAGGGTCATCCCGAGTTAGTCGCCGAAGCTGAGCGACTAGCGAAAGAGATTCTGCAAAAGGATTCGAATCACGTCGAAGGCCACATTCTGATGGGCAGCGTTTTCTACGCCCGCAACGAGCGCGATCAGGCCTTCGCGGAAATCAATCACGCGATTGAGCTGGACCCGAAACGCGTCGAGTCGTATCTGAGTTTGGCGCGTTTCTACATCGTCATCAACGACCAGGCGAAGGCCGAAGAAACTTTTCAACGCGCCATCTCTGTCAATAGCAACTCCGGCCTGGCCCACACTGAATACGGAAAATATCTGGTGCAGTTAAACCGGTTGGCTGACGCCGAAGCCCAAATGAGCAAAGCCGTCGAGGTGGAGCCGAGCAATCGCGCTTCGCGCTTCATTCTCGCCAGCTTCTATCTCGTCAATAAGCAACTCGACAAAGCGGAGGTTGCCTATAAAGCGCTCGCCGAGCTTGATAAGGACAAACCGGAAGGCCGGGCGGTGTTGGCCGACTTCTATTCGTCGATCAATCGTCTGGACGAAGCGGTCAGCATCTACCAGGAGATCGTGGCGAAGTCGCCTGACTTCGTTCAGGGCCGTTATCGCCTGGGCGAAATCATGCTGATGCGCGGCGACACGCAAGGCGCGATGGCGCAGGCCGAAGAAGTTTTGAAAAAAGATCAGCACGACCGGCAGGCGCTGTTGTTGCGCGCAAGGGTTCGTGCGCAGACAGGACAGTCAAATGATTTGCAAGCCGCCGTCGAGGATCTGAAAGAAGTGCTCGTGCAGGAGCCTAATTCGCGCGCGGGACTCTACTTCATGGCCCAGGCAAACTTCAATCTTGGCAACATGGATCAGGCGCGCGCGTTTGCCGGCGATCTCGAACGCAACTATCCCGACTACCTGCCGGCAAAGTTGATGCAGGTGCAAATCGATCTGGCGCAGGGCGACTCAAAAGGCGCGCTGCGGCTGTCGTCGGAGTTAATTGATCGTCTCAACCAGACTGCTCCCGACCGGCAAAGCTCGCCGCAGATGCTCGCCGAAATTCGTGCGAAGGCTTATCTCTCGCGTGGCGCGGCGGCGCTCGATCAGGGAAACACCGAAAACGCGCGGAAGGATTTCATGATGGCTCGCGATGCGGCGCCGCGCGACACCTTCCCGCTTATCAGTCTCGCCGGCGTGGCGCTGGCTGAAAACAAAACGGATGAAGCGACTGGTTTCTACGAGAACGCCCTAGCGATCGACAGCACAAACTTCAACGCTTTGGGCGGGCTGATTCGCCTCTATGCGCGCAACAACGAACTGAACAAAGCGCAC
>Ga0137410_10000400_pt1 | contig 30654 bp, 22 predicted proteins | sample CZODoug1_16funga_FD_108878 | JGI IMG/M metagenome (GOLD analysis project Ga0137410, IMG submission 108878) | Vadose zone soil fungal communities from Angelo Coast Range Reserve, California, USA - CZODoug1_16fungal (Illumina Assembly) | ecosystem: Environmental > Terrestrial > Soil > Vadose zone... | reverse complement strand
TGGTCGGCATGCCGGCCGCGCAGCGACAGGAGCGCACGCTGGCAATGCTCGACGCGGTCGGGCTGGGAGGACAGGCGCGCCAACGTCCCAACGAACTCTCCGGCGGCCAGCGCCAGCGCGTCGCCATCGCCCGCGCGCTGGTCAAAGGACCGCAGATCGTCCTCGCCGACGAGCCGACCGCCAATCTGGATTCGGCCACCGGGGCCTCGATCATCGAACTGATGCGCCGCGTGCAGAAGGAATCACACACGACGTTCATCTTTGCGACCCACGATCCGCAACTGATGTCGCACGCCGATGAGATCTTCGCGATCCGCGACGGGCAGCTCACCGATCACCGGACCACGGGTGCGCCATGAATCTTCTGCTCAAAATCGCATTTCGCAACATGCTCCGCAACCGGAGGCGGTCGCTGATGACCGGCTCGGCCGTCGCGGCGGGCGCCCTCGCCATGTTGCTGTTCGGCGGTTTCGCCTCCTATATCTTCGCCGGACTCGAGACCAACAACGTGCAGCGAATCGGCCATCTGACGATCTTTCGCGACGGTTATTTCCTGCTGGGCGCGGGCAATCCGGCCGCCTACGGGATCTCCCATTACGACGACGTGATGAACCTGATCCGCCAAGATCCTGTCGTCGGCCCGATGGTCAACGTCATCACGCCAACCCAGTCCCTGGTTGGCATCGCCGGCAACTTCAGCGGCGAGAGCGATGCCTCCAAGACCTTCCTCGGTGTGGGACTCATTCCGTCGGACCGCGACCGGATGCGGCAATGGGACGAATTCCATCTCAACACGACGCGTGCCCCGGATCCGCGGCTGTCCGACCAGGACTCGGCGCGCGGGCTGGTCGGGGTCGGGTTGGCCCGGGTCCTTGGCCTATGCGCGCCGTTGGGACTTCCGGGTTGCCCCAAACCACTGCCCGCCAGGACGGCAGCCTCCGTGGCGCTGCCGTTGCAGCAGGACATCGCCGATCTCGCGCAGCGCGACCTGGGAGGTGCGGAAGCCAACGCCAGCCACCTGCCAGAGATCGACCTCCTCGCGGCAACGGCGGGGGGCGCCCCGAACGTCGTGCGCCTGACGGTGAGCGGCAGCGAGCCGCAAGGGGTCAAAGAGCTCGACGACAACTTCATCGCGATGCACCTCGCGCTGGCGCAACAACTCGTCTACGGCCGCGGTGAACACGAGGTCACCGGCATCGTGCTGCAGCTTCGACGCAGCGAGGACCTCTTGGCCGCCCGCGCGCGATTGACGGCGCTTTTTGCACAACACCAGCTCGCGCTCGACATCCGGGATTTCGGTGAACTGACGCCGTTCTACGGGCAGGTGGTGCGCTTGTTCGCCTCAATCTTTCTGTTCATCGCGATCGTCATGGGCGTGATCGTGCTCTTTGCGGTGGTCAACACCATGACGATGAATGTGATGGAGCGGACCAACGAGATCGGCACGATTCGCGCGATGGGCGTGCGCCGGAGCGGCATCCGCTGGCAGTTCATCATCGAAGGCTCGCTGATCGGAGCGATCGGCGCGACGCTCGGTGCGATCCTCGCCTTGGTCATCGCCGCAATCGTCAACCATGCCGGGCTCACCTGGATTCCGCCGGGCAATGTCAATGAAGTCCCATTGCAGCTGGATGTCGCGGGCCGTCCGCTTCTCGTGCTCACCGCGTGGCTCGCATTGTCTCTGGTTGCGACCATTGCGGCGCTGATCCCCGCCAGCCGCGCGGCCCGGCTTGCCGTCGTGGATGCTTTGCGACATGTCTGAACACACGTTCGCCGGCGGTGCAAGCGCAAGGGCTGCGCTATTCGCGCTCGCGCTCATGATGGCGCTGGGCGGCCCGGCCTTCGGCCAGACGGCGCAGGAAATCATCGCGGCCACCGACCAGGTGCGAAATCCGGCAAAGCCGTTTCGCATCACGGTTCGCCTCACCGAATACGTGGGAGGTCGCGAGCGTGATCACGACACGCTCGCCGTCTTCGCCAAGGAAGACGCCGGGACCCACCAATACCGCAATCTGATCCAATACCTGGAGCCGGCACGCGATGCCGGCAAGCGCGTCTTGCTCGATGGGCGCTCCTTTTGGTTCTATGACCCGAACTCCAAAGTGAGCGTGCGGATCTCGGCGCAGCAACGTCTGGTCGGGCAAGCGGCGATCGGTGATGTCCTCACCGTAAACCTAGCTGCCGATTACAGCGCCACTCTCATCGGCACCGAACAGATCGAAGATGCCGGGCACAAGTCCCGTCAGTGCTGGCATCTGGACTTGAAGTCGGCTAACGATGTCGCCGTCTACAACCGGATCGAATATTGGGTCGAGCAGGGCACGTTTTATCCGATCAAGGGGAAGTTCTATTCGGATAGCGGTCGCCTGCTGAAAATCCTCTACTTCCGCAACTTCGCCGAGAGACTGGGCGCCGTCCGTCCGACCGAGGCGATCATCGTCGACGCGATCGACACGTCGCTCGCGACCGCAGCCGCTTTCGGCGACTACCGTTATCTGGACATCCCCGACGCCTGGTTCCAACGAGACTACCTGCCCCGCCTGCAAGTCCAATGACGATCCGGACCTCGCTCGCGCTCGCTGCCGGCATCGCACTGAGCGCGGCAGCGCTCGCCGACGAGAACCAGGACCTGGATCTGATTCCGAGCGAAGCGCAGTCGGCTCCTACCGTGGAGTCGGCGAAGGCGGAATCATCGACCGCCGGCGCGGCCCATCGCATCTATCTGGAAAACGCGCTTAGCTGGTCTGAACCGCGCAACGACCAGCTCGTCGCGTTGCCAGCGCCGCCGCCGCGCTGGCAGGAACGCCTGTTTCTCGACGTGCGGAAGAGCTGGCGCCTCGCGAGCGAGTTCCAATTGACGTACAGCGGGCGCCTGAACCTGCGTGCCGAGGAGGGCTTGGATTTTCCGACCCACGAAAACGTCATCAACGATTTGCGCGAAGCGTACGCGAGCTGGGAACCGCACGAGCGGACCTTCATCGACGCCGGCCGCATCAATCTGAAGAGCGGGGTCGCGCTGGGTTTCAATCCGACCGACTACTTCAAGACGCGGGCGGTGGTTGCGCCGCTATCCGCCGACCCCGCGGAACTGCGCGACGACCGCCTTGGGACTTTGCTGATTCGGGCCCAGCAGATCTGGGAGGGTGCCTCGCTGACGGCCGCTTTCGCTCCGGCCGTGTCCAACAAAAGTCCTCTGTACCAGAGCGCTACGCTGCCAAGCTTCGATCCGATGTTCGATCGGACCAATGCCAATAATCGCTTCCTGCTGAAAGGCAGCCTCGCGCTCGGTGACCTCAGCCCGGAGGTTCTCTTGTACCGGGAGTCCAATGAAACCCGCTTCGGACTGAACATGGCGCAGAGCGTTGGCCAGAGCACGATCATCTATGGCGAATGGTCCGGCGGCCGGCGCACGCCGCTGATCGATGACGCCCTGCGTTTCGGCCGCGCGACCGGAACGCTGCCGGCGAACGGACCTCGCACACCCAGCCCATTGCCCGAGGATCCGCGCCGGAATTTTCGCAGCGAGCTCGCGCTGGGAGGTTCATATACGACCGCGACCAAGATCACGTTCAACCTGGAGTTTCATTTCGAGCAGGCCGGGTTGTCGCGCGCGGACTGGAACAACTGGTTTTCGGCGGGCCAGGGCAGTTCGGGCGCGACGCCGATCGCGCGCGAATTGTGGTTCTTCCGCGGCTATGCCCTCGACCAGCAGGAGCCGATCAGCCGCAACTCGCTTTTTCTGCGCGCGGACTGGGTCGATGCGTTCATCCCGAAATTGGAGTTATCGGGCTTTGCCAATGCCGATCTGCTCGACGGCTCGGGCCGGATTCAGCTCGCTGCCGACTACTATCTGTCCGACGTATGGACAATCGGCGGTCTCGCGATCGCGAACTTCGGTGGACGCCACTCCGACTTCGGCAGTCTGTCGCCGGGATGGAGCGCTCTGGTCAAGGTCGCACGGTACCTTTGACGCGAATTAAAGTCAGCGACCAAAGTCAGCGACCAAAGTCGGCGACGACCAAGCCGACTCAGCCGAATTCGACGACGCAGTACGTCCGCGGAGTGATGGGCGTCTCAGCGCGCGAACACGGTTTTACGCACGGTCGGCCGGAACCAGCTTCGTCGCCGGCGACCGAACCGGCCGGCGATCCGCTTATCAAATCTTATTGGTTGTTCAGACGGATGGAGTGCCCAAAGGCGGGGAGTTCCATTTGCATCTATGATTCCATCAGACGGCGAAGCAAGAGGACGCTTTCAGCGCATCGAAGAAACGGCTGCAAGGTCGAATGCGGAAGGGCAAAGAGTCCTCGCTATCCGTTCTTTCTACTTCGGAGATGAGTCCGTTTTTCGATGGGTTTTCAGCAAAACAACTAAGCAATTCGAGGGGAGTCCAAGATGAATATGTTCAAGAGAACCGCGCTGGTGGCGGCTGCCGTCGGCTTGGCGTTTGCCGCTTTCAGTGCAGTCCAGGCTGCCGGCAAGCCGCTCGTTATTCTCGAGTCGGTGCCGGGGCTGACCTTTCCGTTCTTCGTTCATATGATGAACCAGATGAAAGCCGAAGCCGCCAAGCTGGGCGGCATCAAGGTCATCGAAAGCGATGGTCAGGTTTCTTCGCCGAAGCAAACCGCCGATGTCGAGGCGGCGATCGCGCAGAAGGTCAACGGCATCGTGATCAGCCCGAATGAGGTTGATGCGATGGCGCCGGCGCTGCAAGAAGCGGTGGACGCCGGCATCCCGGTGGTGACCATCGACCGGCGTGTTGCGAAGGTGCCGGGAATTTTGGCGCATGTCGGCGCCGACAACGTGCTGGGTGGAGAGGCTCAAGGACACCTGGTCATGAAGCTGTTTCCCAATGGCGCCAAGGTCATGAACCTGCAGGGACAGTCGGGTGCGAGCCCGGCGATCGACCGCAACAAGGGCCTGCACAACGTGCTCGACAAGGCCAAGGACAAATACAAGATCGTCTTCGAAGATACGGCCGGCTTCGATCGCGCCAAAGGTCTGGCGATGACTGAGTCAGCGCTCGCGAGCATGGCGGCGCCGCCAGATGTGATCGTCGCCGCCAATGACGACATGATTCTCGGTGCGATCGAGGCGCTGAAGGGGCGCAACCTGGGCGACAAGGTGAAGACGATTGGCTTCGATGCGTTGCCGGAGGCACTGGCCCAGATCAAGGCGGGCACACTCACCGCGACGATCGAGCAGATGCCCGGCGGCCAGAGCCGGATCGCGGTCGATACGCTGGTTGCCTTCCTGCGCGATGGCAAGAAGCCCGCCAGCGCGCTGACGTTGCTGACGCCGATTGCGATCACCAAACAGAATCTCGACAAGGCCGAGCGCCTGGGCGAGGTCAAGTAATTCGCTTCGGACCGTGCAAGGGGCGCGGGGGATACCTCCCGCGCCCCTGTGCATGTTGAGAGCGTGCGCGGCGCGCCGAGCGAAGCTCGCGTTCCGAAACTGACGTTTCGAAACTCACCTTCTTTTTTGGGCATGGGGTCTCCCTTGACCGAGTCTCTTCTGCGCATGTCGGGCATCGCCAAGAGTTTTCCGGGCGTCAAGGCGCTCGACGACGTCGGTCTCGAAGTCGGCCACGGCGAGGTGCACGCGCTGCTCGGCGAGAACGGCGCCGGCAAGTCGACGTTACTGAAGATTCTTTCCGGCGCGCAAAAGCCGGATTCGGGCTCGATTTCGCTCGCAGGAACCGAGATTTCGCTCGGACATCCGCATGACGCCCAGCTGCTCGGCATCGTCACGATCTACCAGGAGTTCACGCTCGCTCCCAACATGACGATCGCGGAAAACGTCTTCATCGGCCGCGAGCCTGGACCGGGCATTTTCGTCAATTGGCGCGAGATGGTTGCCGAGACTCGCGCGCTCACGCAGCGTATCGGTCTTGACCTCAAACCGTTGACTCTGGTTCGCGATCTCTCGGTGGCCGAACAACAGATGGTGGAGATTGCGCGGGCGCTGTCGATGAAATCGCGCCTGATCGTGATGGATGAGCCGACCTCCGCGCTCAGTTCGACTGAAGTGAAAAAACTGTTCGCGATCATTCGCGACCTCAAGGCCCACGGCCTGAGCACGATCTTCGTCACGCACCGGCTCGAGGAGGTATTCGAGATCTGCGACCGCTTCACGGTGCTGCGCGACGGCAAGCAAGTTGGCACCGGAGCAGTGGCCGAGACCGACCTCGACAACATCATTCGCATGATGGTCGGTCGCGAGATGGTGGCTCAGTTCGCGCACCGCGCCGCGGCGGCTCCCGGCGCGGTTGCGCTCGAGGTCAAGGGACTCACCCGCAGCGGCAACGCGCAGGATCCCCACGCCACAGTCCTGATCGATGTTTCGCTCGACGTGCGCCGGGGCGAAGTCCTAGGCATCGCCGGTTTGGTCGGTTCCGGGCGCACGGAGATGGCGCGCGCGATTTTCGGCGCCGATCCGTTTGATGCCGGACGGATCATCGTCGACGGCCAGGAAGTCGACATCCGCTCGCCGCAAGACGCGATCGCGAGCGGCATCGGCCTCGTACCCGAAGACCGCAAGCAGCAGGCGCTGTTCCTCGCGCTGGCGGTGGCGATGAACATGAGCATGGCCTCGCTCGACCGCCTGAGCACCTGGGGCTTCTTCATCGATGAGGCGGCCGAGCGCAGGCTGGTCGAGGAATATCGTCGCGCGCTGAACATCCGCATGGCGGATCCGCAGCAACTGGTGGTCAACTTGTCCGGCGGCAACCAGCAAAAGGTCGTGCTGGCGCGCTGGCTGGCGCTACGCCCCAAGGTGCTGATCGTCGATGAGCCCACGCGCGGCATCGACGTCGGTGCCAAGGTCGAGGTCCACAACCTCCTATTCGAGATGGCACGGTCCGGCATTGCCGTGATCGCCATTTCGTCGGAGCTGCCGGAAATTTTGGCGATCAGCGATCGCATCGTCACAATGCGTGAAGGCCGGATCACTGGCGCCATCAAGCGCGCCGAGGCCAATGAGGAAATCCTGATGTCGATGATGACGCTTGCCACGGAACTTGCGGCTTAGAGAAGATCATGAGCGGCCAACCGATCCAGCGTGATAGTGGGACTTCCGGTTTTGATGTGTTCAGCTTTCTCGCGCGCTTCGCGCCGCTGATCTTTCTGTTGGTCCTGATGGCGGTCTTCTCGATCATGGAGCCGCGTTTCCTGACGCCACTGAACCTGTTCAACGTCATGCGGCAGGTGTCGATCTATGGCCTGCTCGCGATCGGCATGACCTTTGTCATTCTGACCGCGGGCATCGATCTTTCGATCGGTTCGCTGCTCGCCTTCGCCGGCCTGGTCGCGGCGGCCATCTCCAAAGGCGGCCTGTCCAACCGATTCACGGTCGGCGAGGGCCAGGACGCCGTGGGCTACGCGTGGTATCTCGCCGCGCTCGGTGCAATTGCCCTTGGAGTCCTCGGCGGCTACCTGCAGGGGTTCGCGATCACTCGGCTCAAGGTGCCGCCGTTCGTGGTCACGTTGGGAGGTATGTCGGCCTTCCGCGGCGGCGCTCTGCTGTTCGCGGCCGGCGGACCGATCAGTGGTTTCGAACCGGATTTTGTCTTCTTTGGACAGGGCCGGTTCCTGCATCAGGTGCCGATCCCAGTCATTATCTTTCTGAGCTTTGCAGTACTTGCTCACATCGTCCTGCGCTACACACGCTTTGGACGTCAGGTGTACGCGGTCGGCGGCAATCCCGAGGCGGCGCGCTTGTCGGGGCTCAATGTCCGCGCGATAACCATCCGCGTCTACGTGATCATGGGTTTCTTCGTAGGCCTCGGTTCCTTCGTGCTCGCCGCGCGCCTGAACTCCGCCGAGGCGGTCGCCGGCACGGGCTACGAGCTCACCGTCATCGCCTCGGTGGTCATTGGCGGCACCAGCCTCTTCGGCGGTGTCGGGTCGATATTCGGGACCGTGATCGGCACGATCCTTATCGGTGTCCTGTTAAACGGCCTCGTGTTGATGGGTGTGTCCTCCTACATCCAGCAAATCATCATCGGCGTGATTATTGTCTTTGCCGTCGCCTTCGATACCTTCGCCAAGTCGCGTCGACGGCGGGGATAGGCGCGAGGCCGAGGCGCAGTCCTGAGCCGCAGTCCTTGCGCAATTGACAGTTGATCGCCTGCGGTTTAAGTTGATCGAGACATCGCCCGAACTCGCGACAGAGCGCTCACCGAGTTTCACATTCGTCCCTCAGGTCTGAAGAATCGATGAACATCCGCCAAGATTGTTCGTCGTCGCTGCCAGCGCGCACCTGAGCGAGATGCCCGCTGATGCGCTCCGCCCAACCGGAAGCGACAGGCAACACCGAGGTGGCGCGTGTACGCCGCAAAGTTTTCCTGGTGCTCGCTCTCAAATTGGCAGCGCTCGCTCTACTCTGGGGGCTTTTCTTTGCGCCGTGGCGCACGGCGCAGGTCGACACGCCTCAGGTCGAATCCCGATTTCTGCCGCGCTCGGAGATCTCGTCGAGTAGCGCAATCCGCAAGGAGACTTCCGAATGATCGATTCGAGTCTCGTCGACCTCTCGCGCCTTCAGTTCGCCGTCACGGCGCTCTATCACTTTCTGTTCGTGCCGCTCACGCTCGGGCTATCGATGATCCTCGTGATCATGGAGGCGACCTATGTGATGACCGGCCGCGAGATATGGCGGCAGATGACGAAATATTGGGGGATGCTTTTTGGCATCAACTTCGCGATGGGAGTGGCCACCGGCATCACGATGGAGTTCCAGTTCGGTACCAATTGGGCCTACTACTCGCATTATGTCGGCGACATCTTCGGTGTGCCGCTGGCGCTCGAAGGCCTGATGGCGTTTTTTCTTGAATCGACATTCGTCGGTTTGTTTTTCTTCGGTTGGAACCGGCTGTCCAAGCTCGGCCACCTGGTCGTCACTTTTCTGACGGCGATCGGCTCGAATTTTTCAGCGCTTTGGATACTGATTGCCAACGCCTGGATGCAGAACCCGGTAGGCGCGCGGTTCAACTACGAAACGATGCGCATGGAGCTCATCTCCTTCTACGATGTCCTATTCAATCCGGTCGCGCAGTCCAAGTTCGTTCACACCGTCGCCGCCGGCTACGTCGTCGGATCGGTCTTCGTGCTGGCGATCAGTGTTTGGTTTCTCGCGCGCGGCCGCAACCCGGACTTCGCCAAGCGCTCGTTGGCGGTGGCCGCGAGCTTTGGGCTGGCATCGTCGCTGTCGGTGGTCGTGCTGGGCGACGAATCGGGTTACACGGCCACCGAGCATCAGAAAATGAAAATCGCGGCGATCGAGGCAGCCTGGGAGACTGAGCCTGCGCCGGCGAGCTTTACGTTGTTCGGATTTCCCGACACCGAAAAGCGGCTGACACGTGCGGCCGTGAAAGTGCCGTGGCTTCTGGGATTGATCGCGACGCGCTCGCTCCACACGGAGGTGCCGGGCATTTCCGAGTTGACCCGGCACGCACGTGTGCGGGTCGAAAGCGGAATCAAGGCCTACGCCGCGCTCCAGCAATTGCGCCGCGACCCGCACGACGGCGCTGCGATCGCGCAGCTGCAGGAACACCAGGCTGACCTGGGCTACGGTTTGCTGCTGCTGCGACAAACAGACGATCCGACCAGCGCGACACCGGAGCAGATCGATCGCGCCGCCGCGGCAACGGTGCCCGATGTGCCAACCATCTTCTGGGCTTTTCGTGTGATGGTGGGCCTGGGATTCTTCTTCATCGCCTTGTTCGCATTCTCGTTCTTTCTCTCGGCGACGCGGCGCTTCGAGCGCTATCGATGGTATCTGCGATACGTCCCCTGGACACTGCCGCTGCCCTGGATCGCGGCGGAGTTGGGCTGGATCGTTGCTGAATATGGCCGCCAGCCCTGGGCGATCGAAGGCGTGCTGCCGACATTTCTCGGCGTCTCGGCCCGTTCCTGGGGCAGCGTTGCGGCTTCGTTGACGGGCTTCGTTCTGTTCTATTCGGCACTCGCTGCGGTGGAGCTTTTTTTGATGTTCCGGGTGGTGCGGCAAGGACCGGAAGGCCTCGGCTATTGGCCAGCGCATCGAGTCCCATCACACGCTGCGCCCGCCAACAGTCCAACGAAGCCGATTGCTTAGGGGGAGGATGACGAAGCTTCAGCGCGGATTTCTGTCGTTGCCGACCGCGCTCGCCGCCGCGCCGCTGGTCGCCGCTCGCGGCCGGACTTCACCGCCGCGCCGGCGACGGACAACGGCCGCTGTCGATCTGACCTCGGATCTGACCTCGGGACAGGAACGGAGCTTGCAATGATCGACTACGAGGTGCTGCGCTTTCTTTGGTGGTTGTTGCTCGGGGTGCTGCTGGCGGGCTTTGCGGTGATGGACGGATTCGATCTCGGCGTGGCGGCGATCCATCGCTTTGTCGGCCGCAACGACGAGGAGCGGCGCGTTCTTCTGGCGACCATTGAACCGGTCTGGGATGGCAATCAAGTCTGGCTGATTCTTGGCGGCGGCGCCGTGTTCGCCGCGTTCCCGATGCTGTACGCGGCCGCATTTTCCGGTTTGTACTTTGCGATTCTGCTGCTGTTACTGGCACTGATCCTGCGCCCCGTGGGCCTCAATTTCCGCGACAAACTCGCCGACCCGCGCTGGCGCAACGTCTGGGATTGGGCACTGTGCGTGAGCGGTGCGCTCCCTGCATTGCTTTTCGGCGTGGCATTCGGGAATCTCTTTCTGGGTTTGCCGTTTGAATTCGATGCGCTGCGCCGGCCGATCTACAGTGGCGGGTTTTTCGATTTGCTCCACCCCTTCGCGCTGCTCGCCGGGCTGGCGAGCCTGTCGATGCTGGTCATGCACGGCGCGACTTACGCTGCGCTCAAAACCGAGGCGCCATTGGCCGACCGCGCAATACGCGTCGCCATGAGCGCGGCCTTGTGTCTCGTGCTCGCGATGACGCTGTGCGGATTGTGGCTCGCGCTGAGCGTCAAGGGCTATCGGATCGAGGGCGTGCTGGACCACGCCGGGCCGTCCAATCCGTTGCTCAAGACGGTGCAAACCGCCACCGGCGCCTGGCTGGATAATTTTTCCGAGCGACCGATTCTTGGCTGCCTGCCAGTGGCGATCTACGCGGCAAGTACGGCCACTGCGCTGTTGTTGCGGGTCCGGCGCACGGGTCTTGCCTTCATTGCGAGCGCGATCGTGCAAGTCAGCGTGGTCTTTACCGCTGGGGTGAGTTTGTTTCCGTTCCTGATGCCTTCATCGAGCGCGCCGTCATCCAGCTTGACGATCTGGGACGCCTCGAGCAGCCAGGCGACGTTGTTCACAATGCTGATCGCGGCGTTGATCTTTGTCCCGATCGTGCTCATGTATACCGCCTGGGTGTTTCGCGTTCTTCGCGGCAAGACCACGCTCGATGAGATCCGGCAGCACACGGCGCATTACTAAGAGGAGTACGGACAATGTGGTACTTCAGTTGGATGCTGGGCCTGGGCCTGGCGCTTGCGTTCGGAATCCTGAACGCGTTGTGGTTCGAGATTCTTGATTCTCCGTCGCAGCGTGAGAAGCCGCCGGGCAGCCACGAATAAGAGAAGAGGCGACGTCCCGAGTGAATATGTCCCGTAGTCCTAAGGCGATAGAGTGCCCGGCAGCCACAGTCAGAAAGGGAGTTTGAGACAACCTCGAGCGGATATTGCGGAGGCTCGCTTCCTTCGTTGGAAGCAACGGGTACCCGCGTGGGGATCCGGGTGCGGCCGCCAAGCCAACCATGAATACACCCCGCAACCGTTCGCGATGTGATCGAATAATTCCGGATCACAGTCACTTTCAGAGTGTCGGGTTGACGGGCAAGCCTACGATTGCCCGCGTAGATGCTCGCTGCTATTCTGATGTACAGGGGCGGCAATGCAGCGAGAGAAAGCGACGGCATTGACGCGGGTGATCTCGGAGGGAGGACGACATGATGAAAAGAGGCACGACGTGCATCGGCATGGTGACGCTGCTGTGGTCCACGGTTGGATCAGCGGCGCCCGGATGCCCGGGCATCGAGCAGTTTCTGAGCGACAAGGCGGTTGGCGTGGTCTGCTTTCACAGCAACGATTTGACAACCAATAACCCGAGCACAACTGCACCCACGACGCCGGCCAACAATTCGATCCTCACTTTTGCCGACGGTAGTCCGCTCCCGGGACTGGCGGGCGGCAGCGGCGGAATCACTCCGATCACCGACCGCGGTGTTATCTCCAACGGCCCGACCGCAATCTTGGCGCCGGTGCCCGGGATTCAGGTAGAGGGCTGGTTCGCCGATGACCCGACCAAAGAGGCGCGATTTCTTCTGCGTTTCCCCGATGACTGGAATGGCAAGCTCGTCGTGGCCGGCGCCTCCGGCACGCGGAGCGAGTACAACGGCGATTTTGCGTGGAGCGATTACGTTTTGCCGAAGGGGTACGCCTATGCGTCCCAGAACAAGGGAGTACTCAATCTGTACATTGCCTCGCTCTCCTCGGCGACCCAGCCCGCGAGCGATCCGCTTGCATGCCGGCTGAATCCGAGTTCTTCGGTGTGGGTCCACTTTTACGACAACGACGCGCAGAAGCCGTTCACGCAGTGGACGCAATACATGCGGGCGACGGCCAAGCTCGCGCAGCGGGCCGCGAAGGTGAACTACCATCACTTTCCGCGTCGGACGTACGCTGTCGGTACGTCCAATGGCGGCTATCAGGTGCGGCGGGCGATGGAGGAAGCGCCGGACCTGTTCGACGGAGGCGTGGATTGGGAGGGAACCTACATCGACCCGACCGGGCCGAACATCCTGATCGATCTGCCGCCGGCGATTCGCAATTTTCCTGACTACGTGGCGTCGGGCTATGACCCGGCGAGCCAGGCGGCGCAGAACATCCTGGCGGCCGGATATCCGCCCGATATCGTGAACCGTGCGGTCACGCCGGTCGATTCTCTCTGGGGTCGTTACAACGCCTCGTTCTGGGAGGTCACCGCATGCCAGTGGCAGGAACGGTTCGATCCGACCTATCCAACCTACACGAGTGGACTGGGCAACTACGACTATCTGTCACGGATGACGATGTCGGGCGTGTTCGTGAGCGTCGCTGCGGCCGAGACCACCGGTAAGATCAAGAAGCCGCTGATCACCGTGGCGGGTACGATGGACGCTTTGCTGCCGATCGCGCGCCAGGCGCGCGCGTACGAAGCGGCGGTCAATGCGCGGCGCGAGAAAGACGATGACGACCGCAGAGCGCAGTACCGGCTGTATGAAATCCAGAACGGGAATCACATCGAGGGCTACGTTGTCCCGTTTCCGCAGTTAAGGGTGATCCAGCCGCATGCGCAGACAGCGTTCGACCTGCTGGTCAACCACGTCGAGTCTCACGCGGCATTGCCGCCGAGCCAGTGCGTTGCCAAGGGCGGAACGATCTCGCAGAGCCCGACAGATCCGGGGCATTGCGCCAACCTGTTCGTGCCTTGACCAGGGCATGGGAGGAGTCGCAAGGCTCCTCGTCGTGGCGCGCGTCATTCGGGACGGAGTCCAGTCGCCAACTCGGAAAGCTAGCCCGTCGTCACGCTCGTTGGTGTGGCCGTGTCCTAGCGAGGATGCGCCGCACACGGGGGCTCGCGGAGCGACCGTCGCTGAGGGCCTGGGTGCAAGGCGAACCACGGTCGAATCGCGCGTGCTCTCTGTACTACCCCGTTTCTGGACTGATTGAGACATAGTCACCGACCGCGCTCGACGAGCGCTGCCGAACTCCTCCCGCAATTCGCCTTCCGCCGCTCCGAGCGGTCTGTCCTAGAAACTGGACTTGCTCCGGACCAGGAATTGCGCTCGCTGCACATCGCCCTTGGGATCGACGGGGAACGCCAGGTCGACGTGCACCACGGTGCTGAACGCGGCCCGTACGCTGAAAATTCGCAGGCCGGCGCCGACGTTGGCGAGCCAGCCGGGATCGGCGGCGTTCACGTTGTTGCCGCCCCAGGCGCGGCCAACGTCGAGGAACACGGCACCGCCCACGCGGAACAAACGGAACGGGTACACGTCGGTATGGACACGCTCCTCGAGCGTGAAGAGCGCGCGCTTTTGCCCGCTCTGGTAGCGCAGTGGGTAACCGCGCAGGCCGTTGTCGCCGCCCAGCAGCAGGGCTTGCGAGGGCTCGGCGTGGGTGAGGGCGTCGCCCGCGATCGCTGTGTAGAGCACCCAGCGCCGGCCTTGCTCAAGGTAATACTGGGAGTTGGCGCCGATCTGCTGGCGCTCTACTCGCCCGTCCGCGTATTGTCCTGAGATCGCGGCCGCAGCGACGAGCGTCTGATCGGGCGTGGGCTCGAAGCCGCGGCTGACCGATCCTGAGTAGACCCACGCATCGCGGCTCGATCCAAGGCCGGTCATTGCCCGTCCCAGCTGCAGCGTCGATTCCAAGCCGAGCGCAAAGAATTCAGGCCGTCCGATCTGATTGCGGTTCTGTTTCTTCTCGAAGCGGTCTTCCACAACTTCGAGACGGAAAAACGGCACAACCAACTTCTCGTCCGGTGGCAGTTGCGCCGGCGCGGTGCGCCCGGGCTCCAACGCAAAGGCATCGTCCTGCACATCGACGCCGATCGAGTAGCGGCGGACCCAACCGTCAACGCGGCCCTGCGACCAGCCGCCGCTGATCTCCCCCTTCCGCTGCCGATGGCGATATTCGCTCACCACGTCGCCGGCGTTGTAGATGGACTCTATGCGGTCGTCGCGCGACACGTTGGCGCCGGCCGCCCAGCGTGCGTCCAGCGCGTAGAACGGGCGAATGATCGCGGCCGCATCGCTACTCCCGTCGCTGTTGCGTGCCCGGCTGTAGCTCAGCAAGGTCCAGCCGTCGAAAGCGTGATCGTTGGCGATCTCGAACGTGTTGCTGCTGCGGTCAACCGTGTTGGAACGGTCAAAGCCCACCTCGGTCCCGGTGCCTAGGAGGTTGAGTTCCTGAAGGCTGATGCCGCTCGAATTGGTACCGCCCGAACGAGCAGCGCTGATGCCGAGTTCAAGCGTCCAGGTATCGCGCGTTGCCACTTCGATGTCCACGACGCCGTCGTGGTAAGCGAAAGGCCGCAGGCGCACGTCGTACAGATAGTGCTTGGCGCGCAACACACGTTCGGTCTCGTCGATCAAGCGTTCCGAAACGCGATCACCGCTCTTGAACAGCAGCGCAGTCTCGATCACGTTCTCGCGCGTCTGGATGTGCAATGCGTTGGCGGTCCGAAACAGCCAGTTGTTTTCCTTGGGGTCCTCGGTATCGAAAATGTCCTGGTTGAGGATACGAATCTCCCCGATCCGCGCACCCGCCGCCTCGAGTTCCGCAAATGAAGGCAAGGGCGCCTCCGGCTCCTGTGCATCGGCGGCGCCCGTCATGGCCAGGACGATTGCCACGGCGACGCAGCGCACGACGTCCGGCGCAACGCGCCCCGACCCGCGCGCGGTCGATGCAGCTGCTCCTGCGGTTGGCGGGTTATCGGGAGAGTTCATGCACTAAGGAACTCTGAAAGACATAGCGAGCAAGCCCAAATTGCCGCGATCACCGGACCTGTACTGAGCCGTACGAGCCGAGGAGCGGCGGCGGCAAGTTGGGCTGCGCAGTAGTTTTCAGAACCCCCCTAAGTGAGACGACGACGTTTGCAAGCGCGCAGCATCGGTCGCCGGCCCTGACGCGGTGCGCCCGCGTCGTGCGAAAGTTGCGGCCGATTCCAAGGTCGGCGGTTGACAAGAGGCCGCTCAAGTCCGGGACGCTACCCCGGATCCGCGCAAGCGTGATGCGACGGTGATGCGGTCATCCTCCGACGATGACACTATCGGCGATTGGAGCAGAAGTCGTTCGACTTGGATCCATGAAGATCACGAGTGTGTTTGCCCCATTTGCGGGCACCAGTCGCTGCCTACCGCGTACGGCGCAGTTCAGGGCTTGCAAGTGCGCCGCCGTCAGCGATCTCGCTTCGACAAGATTTCAACTTGATCGATGGTGCCGATCGCGGCGTTGCTTCGCGACGGTGATCAATGGGCGGTGTTCGCCGCCGCCGACGGCCGTACGCAACTGCGGCGAGTCCAGGACGGCGGCCGCATGGCAGCGAGGGCCGGATCAAAGACGGCGTGGCGTCGGCGGAGCCTTATGCGTGGCGGACGACAACGCGTCGAGGTCGTGCGCGGGCGGGCCCGATCCGCGCCTCGTCACAAGACTCGTCACACATGGCGGCACAGGCGAAAAGGAAAGGCTTCCGATCGGAAGCCCTTGATTTCGCGGGTCGCGGGGCTCGCTTACTTCGTCGGAATCCGCTGCTACGCGCGTGGGGATCGATGTGCGGCAACCAAGCAAGAACTAAATGGCCTCTGCGCCGCCGCGTGCTCGCCGTGGTTACGGAACGGTCGGAACGGCACCCGACCGTTCACAGCGCGCGCCTCAAAACGAAACGACGTTGCTCGCACTGTCAGCTGAGGATAGTTCTGCTTTTGCGATGCGGTCAAGAAAGCAGTTCTACGCGTCGATGACGGGCGCGTCATCGCGGCCCAATCTGATTCTGCGTTGCACGCGTGCGTAGATGACAAGGGTAGCGCCGCGCCCGCCGCCGAAGCAAAGGCGACCTGTCAGTCGTCGTCGCTATCGAAGTCTAGCGGCGGTGTCAGGCCGGTGAAGTCACCGACAACCTTCGCATCGTAGGGCGCATACAGGCCATTCTGCGTGGTGTGGAGGTCATAGCCGACGTTGTTTCCGATCGCGCCACCACCTGCGAGCGGCAGGCCGTAGCTTGCGACAATTTGCTTCGCCGGACTGACTCGGATCACTCGGTTGTTGAACTGGTCGCTGATTAGCGTGTCCCCATTGCGCAGCCGCACTGCCCGTGTCGGCAGGGGCGCCGCAACGCTTAGCGGGTCCTTATTGGTGAAGTATTGCCAAACGATGTTGTCGTTGGCGTCGACTTCGATGGCGCGGGAGTTGCCGGCATCTGTCAGCAGCGTGTCCCCGTTGGCCAGGCGGCTCGCGAAGGCGACTGGCCCCAACGTGCCGCCGGCAGTGAATGTCTTGACGATCTGATCGTCGCGCGTGACCTCGATGGCGCGGTTGTTGTTTTCGTCGGCAATGAGGATGTGACCATTGTCGAGCAACTCGGCAGAGTTCGGGCTGTTGAGCTGGTCTGCCGCGTTGGTATTTGAGCCCGGATATTGCCAAACAATTTCCTTGCGCAAATTCACTTCAATGATCCGGTTATTGCCTTGATCGGTGATGAGCACGTGGAAATTCGGTAGCCACGTGCATTGCACGGGTGTGCTCAACAGATTGGGCGCCGAGCCGGTTTGGCCAAACTGACCGTACTGCCAGGCGATTTTCCCCTTCGGCGTCACCAGGATGACGCGATTGTCCGCAGCCCCGTTGGGGGCCTCCGGAATGACTCCCGGCGGCGTGCCGGTGCCGGCCATCAGGGTGAATCGCCCGACGCGTTGGGTGTCGTTTACGCCGACGATCGACTGGGCCGAGAAGTCGCGCGGACCCAACCCAAACGACCAGATGATGGTGCCGTCCGCGTCCGCTTCGATGACGCGGTTGTTGAACTGGTCGGAAATCAGAATGTTCCCATGCTTGTTGAATTTGGGGTCGACCGCTGTGTCCCCGGCCAGGACATTGCCGGCCACCGCCAACACGCCAATTGCGGTGAGGCCGGCATGGAAAAATGAACTGATGACCCTTCTTGGGACCGGCTTAGTCATAGTGGGCTCTCCCTTATGAAACGAATCTGCGCGTAACTCCCCCTGCGGCATTGTTAAGCGCGCAGCGTCTCTGCGTGCTTTGCCATTGCTCACGACGGTGTGTTCCTGAATCGCGGCGAAGGGTTCAAAGAGAAGAGGTGCCAAGACGCATCCGCGCCGTGAAATACGCGGTCAAAACGGTGCCATGTGCTTCGCTTGCGGAGCCGCTCAACGGGAATCGTGAAAGATCAAGCCCACGGTGTGACGGTTGCCATTGCGAACTTGATTTCACGCAGGTGACCTATCGCGACCTTGCGTGTCGAGCGCACGCCTTGCACCGCCCGCTGTGACCGGGTTCGGCGAGATTCGCCTGCAGCCCGACGGCGACGAGATCTATGCGGAGTTTGAAACCTGCGCCGAGCGGATTTTCCTGTCGGAGCGGATCCGGTGCATCTGGGGAGACGAAAGACGATGAGCGCGAACAATCGCGTCAATTTCGTTTTTGTCGAACTCAGTCCCTTGATCGCATTCCGGAACGAATACTGGACCGACGAGGATCGTTCCGGACATCCGCAAGTGATGCAGCGCCTCCTCTAGCGGTTTGGCGATCGCCTGAGTCTTCATTTTTTCTTTCGCGCGATCCGCTGCCTGGAAGTTGGCTACCGATGTCTAGCCTTGTCTGCATTTGCCGACCCTCTCATCCTTCACTCTGCCAAACTGGCATAGGCAACGTCGCCAACTTCTGTCACCGCGAGCAGCAGTGCGCTCGCGATCACGATCGCGCCCAACGTGAGCAGGAGAAGCAGCACGGGGCGTGGGACATCCCTTAGCGGGCGAATCAACCTCTCAAGCATGTAACCTCACTTTGACCCCCGGCGGCTCAGCGGCAGTCAGTCCGCGCCAAACGTTGACGGTCCTATGCCGGGCGAGCCGTTCCGGTCACGGCCTGATCCGCGCCCGACCGCCCGGCAAACATCGGAACCACCAGCGTCCACTCGATCGCCGACGGTGCGTACTTGTCCAGCAATTCGCGCAGCGATTCGGCGGCCATCGACGGCCGGACTACGAACCCGCTGCTCTCCCGAGGATCTCCGGTCTTTGCGAACAAGACAACGCGGTCCTGGGCGTCGATTGCGGAATCGGACGCTGGGACAACAGCATTGCCCACGGCGGGCAGGTCGCCCGCGTCCGCTCCGCTCGCGTTCGCCGAGTTCAGCAACGCACCGGCCAGCGCAGCGGCGACGCTGAGAGCGATCAGCTTGCGGGCCGGGAAACCCGGCAACTTGCCGGCGCGCGCAAGCGAGGGCGCGCCGGGCGTGTCCACTGAGGATCTTGTCGCAACCTTCATTTGCCGCTCTTTCGAAAATTGACGGTGAAACCGGCGCGCGTGAAATGCCCGTGCTTACCCCGATCGCGCATGTCAATCGACCACCTGAAAGCAAACGCAACGTGCGCGACTGCGTTGAAAGGAATGGATTTGGCAGCGCCCTGAAAAGTGGCAAGGCCGATCCGGCGCCGTCACGCGACCTCAGCCGATGCCGGCTCGTCGGCTCGCCGGGACGAACAGGACCAGGGCGCCGCGCGTGCGTGAAGCAAGCTGCTCCCAGAGGCCATCGGCGTTCTTACTCAGCACCAAGTCGGCTTCAGGTGGCATCACGTCCCACGCCCCGGCGCGCAATTCGTTCGCGAGTTGGTCGGCTTGCCACACCACGAGGCCGAGGAAAAACCGTGCGTCCACCGTCTTATCCGTGAGGACGCGATTGACCGCGCCGGCGCTCAGCGCGACAAAGACTTGAGGTGTAATTTCGAGCAGGCCGGATCGATCGGCCGCCGCGCCACGCACCAGCGCGAACATGGCGTTTTGCAGCGACGGGCCACCGACACTGACGGGCGCCGTCACGAGTTGAGCGGCTGCGTCGCCGGGAAACAGGCTCGCGACCGTCGCTTCGGTCGACCGGTTCAAGACGAAGCCGACATGACCGCCGGCGCCGCTGGGAAACGCGAGCAATACGGTTTCGCGATAGGGGCTTGCGTCAAGCGCCTTCGTCGCAACCAGGAGCATTGGCGCACCAAAGTCGACCTCTGCCGTCGTGGCGGCCCGCGCATCGTGCAGTGCCAACTGCAGAAGGAGTGCGGCGACCGAGCAGGCAAGAACGAAAGTGTTTCTCATGCGGATCCTTCCAAGACAGGGTGCGGGCGCTGTTTACCCACGGCCACCAGTCTTCAACTCTTTTCTGTCGTCACTATGTCCTACGAGGCGCCTTCCACGACAATCGTTACGTCGGCGAGCGCGCTCGCGAATACCCAGGGGACTTGTGCGCGTGATATCGCCCGCGCGGCATCAGGAGAAACTCCCATTGGGAGCCTGAGTTCAGCCGCGCCGGTAACGCTCTCGTTTTTGCGCGCGGTGCGCTACCGCAGCCGCAGATTTGTTGTTGAACTCTGCCCGTTTTTTAGCGGACGCAGGTCACTGCTATACGTCATCCGCGACGGTGGCCGAGAGTGACCGCGTGCGGCACGCGGTCACTCCGGCATATGCAACAGAAGGTTTTCGAAACGCGCACGTTGACCGTCACCGCAAAGAACTGTCAGCGTGAAGATCCGCGTCACGGGAATCTAACGAAACGTACGCTGTGGTCTCTCATCCATGATTTTGCGCTGCCAACTCGCGCGCTTCGTCGGTCGAATGCGGCACAGCGCTGTGCTCTGACGAGGGGCGACCGCCCGCTGCGGCTTGACCATATTGATCGTTCGCTATGGCAGCCTGAGCGCGCGCTTCATCAGTCGAACTTGGCAGGCGCCGCAAATCTACCGGCGCCGCGCCAACCAGGCGATGATCGCGCGAACTGCTTTGCTCATTCTGAGAGTTTGCTAGCGCACGCGCCTCGTCGGTCGAAGAGGGAGGAGTGGCCGCGTGCGAAGCGGCGGAAAACAAAACGCTGGTTACAGCGACGGTTAGGAACAGCTTGCTGGTAGAGTGAATTCGCATTTTTGCCTCGCTTAAGAGAAGAATGTCGGTGACCCGACGATCAATGGGTCGTTTGCCGGGCAGGCGCGCTTGCGAATCCTCTGCGACACGCGCTCCAGTCTTGGGCAAACTCCACAGTTGAACTCTGCCCACGCTGTTTGCAGATCTTGTGTCGCAGTGCAGCGATTGTGTTGCAATCGACATGTCGGCGGCTGATCCGGTTGGAGGCGTGCTCGCGCCGACAGTCGTATTGGAGTTTCTCGCGGCAGGGTCAGCAGTCTCGACGGCATCTTGTAGTGACTTGCCGCAAGTCACGCGCCTGGCCGTGCGCTTAGGGCCTGTGCGCTGCTGCTTAGGAGGTGTGGGAGTTGGCGGCTCGACCGCGCGAACGATCTGCTTAGCGGACGATCTCAACGTTGGCGGTGAAGACGTAGCCGGCGCCGCGTTCAGTCTGGATCAGCTCGGTGGCCGCGCCGGCCGGTGCGATCTTGCGCCGCAGCCGGCCCACCTGCACGTCGACCGAGCGGTCGTAGACCTCGTCGTTGTGCAGGCGTGAGAGGTCAAGCAACTGCTCGCGCGACAGAACCCGTTGCGGCGCTGAGAGAAACGCCACCAGCAGGTTGAATTCGCTGTTGGTGCAGGCAACCACTTCGCCCGTGGGCGAAGTCAAGCGCCGCCGCCGCACGTTCAGCTCCCAACCGGCAAAGCGATAGGCCCGGATCTTGGCGAGCCCATCGGCCACCGTCTCGCGCGCTCGCGAGCGGCGCAGGAGCGCGCGGATGCGCGCCAGCAACTCGCGCGGCGAAAATGGCTTGGTCAGGTAGTCATCGGCGCCGAGTTCCAGGCCCATCACGCGATCGGCTTCTTCCTTGCGACCGGTCAACATGATGATCGGCAGATCCCAGCGCGCGCGCAGCCGGCGCGCGATCTGCATGCCGTCTTCACCGGGCAGCTTCAGATCGAGGATCAGCAGGTCGATCATCTCGCGCTCGATCAGCGCCTCGACTTCGCTGCCGTTGGCGCGGGTCGTGACGCGAATGTCGTTGTCGCCCAGATAGTCGGCGATCAACTGGCGTATCAGCGGATCGTCGTCCACCGCGAGCACGTGCACGCCCTCCGACGCCGCGCCCGGCGCCGGACCCGGTTTCACGTCCGTTCTTTCTTCCTGCAACATGCGCGGCACGTTGCCACCTCCGCGACGCAGGACCATGTCAGATGCCGAGCCAAGTGTGTCGGTTGACATTCTTGCGCCGACTTGTGACCGGCGCCAGCGCGCTGCCCCGCGCTACCCCATCGGGCGGCAACGCGATCAGGAAGAACCACTCGACGCCGATGATTCGCGGCGAAGGGGCTTGTGTCCCCTGTCGCACGTGACTGCGGGATTGCCACATTGCGGTAGGGGCAACCCGGTTCAATCCGCAAGTAGGCCGACGTCAACGGCCCAACTCGCGGATTTAGTCGGCAAGAGTTGTTCGAGGAAATGTTTCGCCAATCCTACATTCTGATCGTCGAGAGCGACGATCTGATCCGCAACCTGCTCGAGCAGTGGCTCACGGACGCAGGTTACGCGGTCGGCTTCGGCGGCGCGGGCGAGCGCCGAAACGGTACCCGGCCTGACCTCGTCATCGTCAACGTCTCTCGCCCGCGCGACGCCGAACGGCTGATCCGCTCGTTGGAAGCCGAATTTGACGCGCCCATGCTGATTGTCTCAGCCAGGTTCATCCGCGGACTCGGCGCGTCGGCAGAACTGGCGCGGGAGCTTGGCGTGCGCAAGGTTCTACCGAAGCCGTTCACGCGCCAGGAACTGCTCGCGGCTGTCTGGGAGTCGATTGAAGTTCACGGATGAAGCATCTCGTGCCGGTGTCGACTCGCGCTTGGCGATGAGGAGTATCCGCCGTTCGATCGATGCCGCAGTTCGTCCTCTGTCGCTGCTTGCGAAGTCTGCAATGTCTGACGCGCGGTGCAAGGCGATGCGGAAAGGCGGTCGCATTCCGAAAACGGGCGAACCTTGGCGCTAGTGGGTATCGGGGTCACGCTGCGGTCTTCGACGGGGACCTTACACCGCGATTGCAGCGCGCCAGCGGCCAGTGTGAAAATTATGTCAATTGCCATAATGCTTGGCCTGGCCGACGCATTGGCGCCTTCGCGCACTGGCCCAATTGGAGCTTGAATGCCGATGGCTGACGAGTTTGCGCAGGGTCCTGTCGATCGTTTAGTGGCCATCGGTTTCCGTCTGCCGCAGCGAGTCGCCGCCGATGACGTGTCGGCAAGATCAACGTAGTCCAGTTTCGAGACCGAGCCAATCATGAGCACACCGGTGCGCATTCTGCATCTCGAGGCCGACCGCGAGGACGCTGAGATCGTCAAGGGCGTGCTCGAAGCGGGAGGGATCCAGTGCCGGATCACGCGTGTCGAAGGGCGGGACGATTTCCGGGCCGCGCTCGATGCGACCGCATTCGACGTCATCCTTGCGGATTTCACCCTGCCCGATTACGACGGCCTCTCGGCCCTGAAGGTCGCTTTGCAGCGATGTCCCGACGTGCCGTTTATCTTCGTCTCCAGGACGCTGGGCGAAGAGGTGGCGGTCGATGCTCTCAAGAGCGGAGCTGCCGACTATGTGCTGAAGGAGCGCCCAGCGCGGATTGTGAGTTCGGTGCAGCAGGCATTGCATGAAGCGCGGGCCCGGGCGGAGCGTGTGCATTCGGAGCAGCAGTTGCGGCGCAGCGAGGCGTTGCTGGCCGAGGGTCAGCGAATCAGCCACACCGGAAGCTGGGACTGGATTGTTTCGAGCGGCAAGATCACTTGGTCAGATGAGCAGTACCGGATATTGGGATTCGAGCCCGGCAGGGCGGAGCCATCCGTGGATTTGTTCCTGACCGCGGTTCATCCCGAAGATCGGGCGCGCGTCCAATACACGTTTGGGCGGGCGGTGCGAGCGAAGCGGCCATTCACGCTTAACCATCGTGTCGTGCTGCCCGGTGGCGCGATCCGGCACGTGCGTAGCGTCGGCCGCCCAGTCCCTGCGCAAGCGGACGACAGCGACGAATTTGTTGGAACGACCACCGACATCACGGAGCGCGCGCAGGCCGAAAGCGGATCGAAGCGCTCCGAGGAGTGTTACGCGCTCGCGATGGGCGCTGCGGGCGAAGGTCACTGGGACTGGAATCTCGTGACCAGCGATTTTTACGCTTCGCCGCGGCTGCTGGAACTGTTTGCGCTCCCCCCTTGCTCAACCTTCGCGAACAGCACGGAATTCCTTGCGCAGTGGCCCATCGATCCCGACGATCGGCCGATGTGGGAGGAGGCCGTGGCGGCCCACCTCGCCGGCGCGACCGGTCAGTTCGACCTCGAGATCCGGATGATCCCTCGGGGTGAGACGCGCTGGATCCACCTGAAAGGGTTGTGCTCGCGCGATCCTTCGGGCGCCCCGGTCCGCTGGGCGGGTACCGCGCGCGATATCACGGAGCGCAAGCGCATGGAGATCGCGCTGCGTCAGTCCAGCGAGCGCTACGCGCTCGCCGTGGAGGCGGCCGGCGAAGGACACTCGGATTGGAACCTCGAGACCGGAGAGTTCGACATATCTCCCAGGCTATTGGAGATTTGTGGTTTTCCGCCGGGCACCACTTTCAAGGATCGAGAAGATTGGTTGGAGCGATTTCCGTTCCACCCAGAGGATCGGCCGAAGTGGGAGAAAGGGATCGCAGCGCACTTCGCGGGCGAAGAGTCACGGTTTCACATCGAACTGCGAATTGTTGTCCGCGGCGAGACGCGCTGGGTGCGGTTGGTGTTCCTGTGCTGCCGGGATGCGCGTGGCAAGCCTGTTCGTTGGACCGGATCCACCACCGACGTGACAGATCGCAAGCGCACCGAAGAAGAACTGCGCGCGCGTCAGGAAATGCTCGACCTGGCACAGAAGGTGGCGCGGGCAGTCGCGTTCCAGTGGCGCATCGGCACCGGCGTTGCAGAGAACCGCTGGTCGCAAGATCTGGACGCGATGCACGGACTTGCGCCGGGCACCTACGATGGGACATTCGAGACGTGGAAGAAACTCGTCTGCGCCGACGACTGTCGGGCGGTCGAGGAGGCGATGGCGCGTGCCATGGAGTCGGGCTATCTCGCCGTCGAGTATCGCGTCGATCACCCGGACGGCGCCGTGCATTGGTTGCAGGTGAAGGGCCGCATGTTTTTTGATGAAGCAGGCCAGCCGGCGCGCATCGTCGGCTTCGTGATCGACATCACCGAGCGGCGCCGGGCAGAGGAAGAGTTCCGGCGCCTCGAGACCCGACTGCGGCAGTCGCAACGTCTCGAGGCGATGGGCGCACTCGCCGGTGGCATTGCCCACGACTTCAACAACATTCTGGGTGCAATCCTCGGCTACGGCGAGCGGGCTCTACAGGACACAACGCGCGGCAGCCGCCTGCGGCGCGATTTGGAGAGCATCCTGGTGGCGGGCGAACGCGGCCGCGCACTCGTGGATCGTGTCCTCATGTTCAGCCGCAGCGGCGTGGGGGAGCGGGTGGCCGTGCACGTGGAAGGAGTGGTCCGCGAAGCCCTCGATCTCGTCGCCGCGAAGTTGCCAACCGACGTCGCGATCGACTCGGTGCTGCGCGGGGGCCGCGCCGCCATGCTGGGAGATCCAACGCAGATCCACCAGGTACTGATGAATCTTGCGACCAATGCGATCCAGGCAATGCCGTCAGGCGGGACCTTGCGCGTGTCGCTGGAGACGGTAAGCGTCGATGCCCCACGCGTGGCGACGATCGGGACGATCGGAGCGGCGGACTACGTGGTCCTGCAGGTGGCGGACACCGGGAGCGGCATTGCGCCGGAGATGTTGGACCGGATTTTCGATCCGTTTTTTACTACCAAGGACGTCGGCGTCGGCACCGGCCTGGGACTTTCGCTCGTACACGGCATCGTGATGGACGTCGGCGGCGCGATCGACCTTACCAGCGCGGTCGGCAGCGGCAGTACATTTACCGTGTATCTGCCCCGTGCCGGCGACGCCGCCGAGGATTCGGTGGACGCAGAACAAGCTCTGCCGCAAGGCGACGGCCAGCGCGTCCTGTGCGTCGACGACGAGGAGCCGCTGGTCAGGCTGGTAACGGAGACCCTCGAGGAGCTGGGCTACGCACCGGTCGGGTTCACTTCGAGCGCCGCGGCGCTCGAGGCCTTCCGCGCCGATCCCAAGGGATTCGACGCGGTGATTACCGACGAGCGCATGCCTGGGATGTCCGGCTCCGGTCTGATCCGGGAGGTGCGCGGCATTCGCCGTTCCGTCCCGATCCTCCTCGTGAGCGGCTACGTGGGCGGGCCTACCACCAACCGCGGCTGCGACGCGGGCGCCACTGAGGTGCTGAAGAAGCCGCTGTCGACGCGCGAACTCGCAACGAGTCTCGCGCGTGTGCTGCAGATCTAGCAGGCGGTCGAAAAACGTAGCGAGGATGCCGAGTTGGCGCCAAGGCGCGCGCCCATACGACTGGTACAGAGAACACCGGAGTGGCCACATTGGCCCGCGCAGCAGTTTCTCAATCGCCGGCGAGCGGTCTGTCCTTTGGATTCCTGGTCAGTAGCTCGTCCTCTTCGAAGTCCTATTCCAGGTGGGTCCGAGCTCTCGCACGAAGCGAGGGCACCCGCTCGACCGCGTCAACCGCAGGTCTGGTCCGAAAATGTGACGCTCGTTAGACGCCCAATTACAACCGCCATGTCCCAGGCGGGGTCGGACATCGTGCGGCGACGCAATCTGAACACACTCCTTTCTCAGCTCAGCACGGTATGGGTTGGCAACCCGCCGAACTGAGCGATCACACGAAAGGACTTCTGATGAGAAACGCAATAGTTTTTGTTTCACTCCTCGCTGCGGCCCCTGCTTTTGCCGATGAGACTGATTCATTCAGCTTCTTGAACGGGAGCTTCGCCGTCGTGAACAAAACCGCGCAAGCAGCGGCGGATTTTCCGCGATCGAACGCTGAACCGCGGTTGACTGAAGCCGGCGATCCGGTCGTGGTTCCGCCGTCGCGCAAGACGCGCGCGCAGGTGATCGTCGAGACACGCGCCGCAACACATCCGGGACAGTGGCGATACGGTGAGGCCGGGCCGTCGGAGCCCGGGATTGCGAACGACGCGCCTGTCCTGTCACGCGCCCAAGTCGTCGCCGAGACGCGCGAGGCCAGACTTCTCGGCCTGCTGCACTATGGTGAGGCGGAGCCGCGTGAGGCAACGCCCGAGGAGAACGCGAAGATTCGTGCGGCCGGCGCACGGGCCATTGACCGGATTTCCGCCGTGAAATGACGCTCGTGTCCCACGCGCGCTCCGCGGTGAAGCGATGCTTGATAGCCTTCACCGCGCACCGTACGCACAGGCGAGGAGGCCGGCGCCGGCGGAACGTTCCGGTGTATCTGCGGATTTCGATAGGATGAATGCTTCCCTAGCGGGAGCGCACCATGACGGAGCCGACGGCTCGTGATCCAATCTACCGCAGGCGCGCCTTCGACGCCGAGATCATCGCGCTGTGCGTGCGCTGGTAGATCAGCTTTCGGCTGTCCTACCGCGACCTGGTCGAGTTGATGGCCGACCGCGGTGTCGCGGTATCGCACACCACGATCATGCGGTGGGTCATCCGCTAGGTGCCAAGGTTCGAGAAACGCTGGAATCGATTCGCTCGAACGGTCGGCACTTCTTGGCGTGTCGACGAAACCTACATTTTCATCCGCGGTCGGTGGCACTACCTGTATCGAGCCGTCGACAAGCGCGGCAAGACGGTCGACTTTCTGCTGCGCCGGGACCGTGGCATCGCTGCGGCGCAGGCGTTCTTCCGCAAAGCGCTTGCATCGCACGCGCCGCGCTGGCCACGCAAAGTGACCCTCGACGGACACGTTCCGAGCCGTCGTGCGCTGTGGCGATTGAGGCGTGAGCATCCAGTCTGGCGCAACGTCGAGGCTCGGACGTGCAAATATCTGAACAACATTGTTGAGCAGGATCATCGCGCGATCAAGCGACGCTGGGCGCCGATGAAAGGCTTCAAATCCTTCGACAACGCCGCGGCCACGATTGCCGGCATCGAGCTCGCGCATCGGATAGGCAAACGGCAGTTTTCGTTCGGTCGCGGCCGCATGCGGGGCGGCCGATCGATGAAGACGATGTGGGATCGGGCGATGGCGTGAGGTGACGGAAATTGACGCGATTGTTCGCGCTCAGCGTCTTTCGTCTCCCCAGATGCGCCGGATCCCTCCAAGGGAACCCGCTGGCGGCCTGGACGTGTCTTGTACCGCCACAGCAGCCGCCAGCCGACACGGTACAGCGCAGCGAGGGTCAGGCAGGAGCGGCGCGGTTTGATGCCTCGCTCCTCGAAGAGGCGACAGCGTGCCGCCCCCAAGCCTTCAGCGTCATGATTGTCGGTACCCGACCCCGGCTGATTGCAGGTGCATACCGGATCAGCCCCCGGTGAGGTCGGACGGCGCACCCGCAGCCGACACGCGCCTTGCGAACATCGCACGCGCGCCTTGGGACAGCCGGCTGAAGGCCAGGTAGACCGCCGGCGTCGTGTACAGCGTCAGCACCTGCGACACAAGGAGGCCGCCGACGATCGCGATTCCCAGCGGCCGGCGCATCTCGGCGCCCGCGCCGTGGCCCAACGCCAGTGGCAGCGCGCCGAGCAACGCCGCCATCGTGGTCATCATGATCGGGCGGAAGCGCCGCAGGCAGCCCTGGCGGATCGCTTCCAGCGGTGCGAGGCCTTCGTTGCGCTCCGCGGCGAGTGCGAAATCGACCATCATGATGGCGTTCTTCTTCACGATGCCGATCAGCAGGATGATGCCGATCATCCCGAGGATCGACAGGTCCTGCCCCGCCACCATCAGCGCCAGTAGAGCTCCCAACCCGGCCGATGGCAGAGTCGAAATGATCGTGATCGGATGGATCGGGCTTTCGTACAGGATGCCCAGCACCATGTAGACGACGATCACCGCGGCCAGGATCAACCACGGCTGCGAGCGCAGCGAATCCTGGAAGGCCTGTGCCGCCCCCTGGAAGGTGGCGACCACGCTGTCGGGCTTGCCCGCGGCCAGCGCGGCCTGATCGATCGCGGTGACGGCATCACCGAGCGCGACGCCGGGCGCGAGGTTGAACGACAGCGTTACCGCGGGGAACAGCCCTTGGTGACTGATGGTCACCGGCGACACGCCGTCCTTCAGCGTGCCCAGCATGCTCAAGGGCACGAGCTGGCTGGTGATCGACGAGCGTACGTACAGGTGCTGCAGCGAATCGGTGGACACCTGCCAGTGCGGATCGAGCTCGAGGATTACGTGGTACTGATCCAGCTGCGTGAACAACGTCGCCACCTGGCGCTGGCCGAAGGCGTCGTACAGTGCGTCGTCGATCTGCTGAGCGGTGATGCCAAGGCGAGCCGCCGTATCACGGTTGATCTCGAGCGTGGCCTGCGCCGCGGCGCGCTGCATGTCGGAACTCAAGTCCCTTAGCTGCGGCAGTGATCTGAGCTTGGTCTCGAGCACCCCGCTCCAATGCGTCAGCTCAGAGATGTCGGCGTCCTGGAGCGTGTACTGATATTGCGCATTGCTGGAGCGCCCGCCGATCTGGATGTCCTGCCGCACCTGCATGAACACCTTCACGCCGGACACGCCGGCCGCCCGCTTTTTCAGTCGGGCGGCGACCTCTTCGGCCGTCGCGCGGCGCAGCGCGAAGGGTTTCAAGTTGATCATCATCCTCGCCTGGCTGACGGTCGGGTTGGCGCCGACCCAGGCGTACACGTCCTGAACGTCGGGATCAGACTGCACCGCCTCACTCACCTGGGCGACCGAATCACGCATCGCGACGAACGAGACGTCGGGCGCGCCTTGGATGGTGACGGAAATCTGCCCGGTGTCCTGCTGCGGAAAGAAGCCCTTGGGCATCCTGACGTAAAGCGCACCCGTCGCTAACAGCGTGGCCGCCATCGCGAACAACATCAGCCGGCCATGGCGCAGGGTCCAATCGAGGCTGCTCCGGTAGCCGGATTGCAGCGCGTCGAATGCGCTCTCGCTCCATCGGTAGAACCGCCCGTGTCGTTCACCGTGCTGGTGCCGGATCAGCCAGGCCGCCATCATCGGTGTCACGGTGAGCGACACCAGCCCAGATACCAGAACCGCCAGTGCCACGATGACTGCGAACTCGCGGAAGAGGCGCCCCACCATGCCGCTCATCAGCAAAATGGGCAGGAACACTGCGATCAGCGACACCGTCATCGAGACGACGGTGAATCCCACTTCCTTTGCGCCGTCGATCGCCGCCTGCAAGCGCGGCTTGCCCATCTCGATGTGGCGGACGATGTTCTCCAGCACGACGATCGCATCGTCGACCACGAAGCCCACCGCAATCGACAGACCCATGACCGACAGGTTATCCAGGCTGTAGCCGAGCAGGTACATCGCAGCGAAAGTGCCGAGCAGCGCCAGCGGAATCGTGACGCTCGGGATCACAGTGCTCGACAGGTTGCGCAGGAAAACGAAAATCACCATCACCACGAGCGCGATCGAGATCATCAGCGTGTACTGCACGTCGAGCACCGACGCCTGGATGGTTTGCGTGCGATCGCCGACGACCGTGACCGTCACATCGCGCGGGAACGAGGCTGTCAGCGCCGGCAGCTTGTTGACAACGGCCTTGGTCGTGGCGAGAACGTTGAAGCCGGGCTGCTTGTGGATATCGACGATCACCGCCGGGTGGTTTTGCAGGCTGGCGGCCTGCTTCACGTCCTCGGCGCCCGCGATTACGGTGCCCAGATCGCCGATGCGGATGGGGGTTCCGTTCTTGTAGGCGATCACCATGTCCTTGTACTGCTGCGTATTCAGTAGCTGGTCGGTCGTGTTGAGCGTCACGGCCTGTGCGGCCCCCTCCACGCTGCCCGTGGGCGCGCTAACCGTGTTGATGCCGATGATGCTGCGTACGTCGTCGAGCGTGAGCCCGCGCGCGGAGAGCGCATCCGGTTCGATCTGGATGCGGACGGCAGGCCGCTGCTGGCCGTGGTAGT
>Ga0137410_10000392_pt1 | contig 30936 bp, 30 predicted proteins | sample CZODoug1_16funga_FD_108878 | JGI IMG/M metagenome (GOLD analysis project Ga0137410, IMG submission 108878) | Vadose zone soil fungal communities from Angelo Coast Range Reserve, California, USA - CZODoug1_16fungal (Illumina Assembly) | ecosystem: Environmental > Terrestrial > Soil > Vadose zone... | reverse complement strand
CTGGCGATCGCCGGACCGCTGCTCGACGGCCTCGATCTGATCCACCGCACCGGCTACCTGCACCGCGACATCAAGCCGAGCAACATCTTCATGCGCGACGACGGCTCGCCGGTCCTGCTCGACTTCGGCTCCGCCCGCGCGGCGACGGCGGGAACCGAGCTCACCGCGATCGTCACGCCCGGGTACGCGCCCATCGAGCAATATCATTCGCAGGGCCAGCAGGGGGCCTGGAGCGACCTCTACGCCTTCGGCGGGGTGCTGTACTGGATGATCACCGGCAAGCGGCCGGTCGAGGCAGTCGCGCGCGTGCGGCAGGACATGCTGCCTCCGGCGGCGCAGGCCGCGGACCGCGCGCGCTACAGCGGCGATCTGCTCGCGGCGGTCGACTGGGCGCTGATGCCGCACGAGGAGAAGCGGCCGCAGTCGGTGCCGGAGTTCCGCTCTTCGCTACCGGGCTTCAGCAGCACCTCCGACCAGAAGACCGTCAGGGTCGAGCGATCCAGCCCAGCGTCGTCGCCTGCGACGACGCTGCCCACCGGTGTCGTGTTCGACCGCGAGATCCTGAAGAAGGTCGAGAACGAGCTCGCGAAGCACATCGGCCCGATCGCCCCGGTGGTGATCCGCGCCGCCGCGAAGAAAACCTACACGGTCGCCGGGCTTGCCGACCTCGTCTCGGCCGACATCACCGACGACAAGGCACGCGCGGCGTTCATCAAGAAGTTCTCGGGCGACAAGTCGATGCCCACGGGCGACCCGGTGCGCGCCACCCAGTCGGTGCCGCCCTCGGCGCCCTCGAACATCGACCCGCAGACCCTCGCGAAGGCCGAGGCCGCGCTGGCCAAGCACATCGGCGCGGTCGCCAGGATCGTGGTGAAGCGCGCCGCGGCCAAGGCGCGCGACGCCGGCGAGCTCTACCTGCTGATCGCCGAGGAGATCGAGGACAAGGACGAGCGCAAGGCATTCGTCCGCAAGGCGATCTCCGCCTCGGGCAAGGAATAGCTATCTCTCGTACTTGAACGATAGCATCACGCGCGTGCGGTACGCCGCGACCTTGCCGTTCTCGATCTTCATGTCCTGCTTCACCACCTCCGCGACGCGCAGGTCGCGAAGGGTCTTGGACGCGGTCTCCACCGCCTTTTTCGCGGCGTCCTCCCACGATGTCGAGCTCGTCCCGATAACTTCGGTGATACGGTAGACTCCGTCAGCTTTGGCCATCGATCGTCTCCTTTGGAGGGGTTCGCCCTTTTCAGACGAGAGCGTTCCCGGATAATACTCCCCCATGGATTTGATTCTCTGGCGCCACGCGGAAGCCGAGGACGGCAGCCCGGACGCGGCTCGGAAGCTCACCAAGCATGGCCGCGACCAGGCGCGTCGCGTCGCGGCGTGGCTGAAACCGCGCCTTCCCAAGCGCTGCGAGATCCTGGTGAGCCCTGCAACGCGCACCCAGGAGACCGCCGCGGCACTGGGGCTGCGCTTTGCGACCGCAAGCGAGATCGGCACGGGAGCGATCGCCGCCGACGTTCTCGTGGCCGCCGGCTGGCCGGCGCGCGCCAAGCCCGTCCTGGTCGTCGGACACCAACCGACCCTGGGCCGCGTCGCCGCGGCGCTGCTTTCGGGCGAAGAGGCCGACTGGCACTTCGCCAAAGGATCGGTATGGTGGCTGAGGCACGTCGACGGCGAGACGAGGCTCTTCGCCGTGGTGCACCCCAAGCTCGCCTGAAGACCGCTAGAAGCCGTAGTGGAAGCGCGCCGAGGCGACGCTGACCGGCCCGCGGTCGGCGTTGTAGGCGGGACCGAATATCCTCTGGAAATCTGCCGAGACCCAGACGTCCTTCACGACGCCGTGACTGTAGAAGATCTCGAAGATGTCCTCCGATCGGTAGCGCAGCCGCCCGTCGCCGAGGAAGAAGCCCAGGCCGCCCGCTGCGAGGTAGTCGCCGTGCGGGCCCGAAATCCCGTTCCTCACTAGCGCGACGCCGACCGAGTCCGCCGCGCGGCCCCAAGGGGCGCCCTTGACCAGCAGCCCCGCCGATAGCGAGCGGTCGATCTCGGTGAACGCGAAGGTCTCGGCCTCGCCGTTGTTCCAGCTCGCGCGGGCAAACACGCCGACGTCGCGCGACAGGCTCTGCTCCAGGTTGATGCCGAATCCGTACTTGTCTCTCTTCTTGCGCGAGGTCGCGAGGTCGGGCGTCGTCACGGCCGCGGCCGCGTCGGCGATCGAATCGCTGAATCCGCCCATGTCCGCCTGGTTGCGGAAGGCGAGCAATCGCAGCTTGCCCGGCCGGCCCGCGATGGCGTGCGCGTGCTCGAATTCGACCTGGTCGCCAAAGCTGTAGAAGATCCGGGGGTTGAGCGCCAGGCCGTTCGACTGCTTTGGCATGAGGAAGCGCCCGGCGCGCAGCGCCCAGTCGTCGTGTAAGTACTCGATCGCGAGGCCCCAGGAGTAGCCGCGTGCGTCCGCGGCGAAATCCCATGCGCCGTAGGTCATCAGCGACCAGTTCAGGAACTGGGTGCGGGGATCCTTGCAGTAGACGTTGTCGTCGAACAGGTCCTGGACCGAGAGCTTGCCCGCGGTCAGGACCAGTCTGCGGCGCTCGGCGCTCCCCGCGAGCTGGTTGGCGTCGGACTCGACTTTCTCGCGCTCTCCGCCCAAGCCCCAGGTCTGGCGCAGGAACGCCCGCGCAACGTAGAAGGTCGGCGTCGGTCCCGACGTGCGCGCGATCTCGCCGTTCGAAAACCCGCCCAGGCCGGTGAGGTGCGAGAGCGGCACGCCCTGTGCGACCTCGGGGTCGACGTAGACCTCCCCGCCCTTCCACACCCGCGCACCGAGCGCGGCGGTGGCGGTGAAGGAGTAGCTTTTCTCTCTCTCCGGGATGAGGCTGTTGGTCCCCGTGTACGCCGCGCCGAAGGGATATTTGCGCTGCCAGACGTAGGTCGCCTGGAGCTTGGCGCCGTACGCTTCCTCCTCGACTTCCTGCGCCAAGGCGGCAGAAGCGCCCAGCGCGAGAGCCCCGGCAAGAACGAGGCTACGCAGCACGCACGAGGTCGCCGACGGCCCAGATCAAGCCGACCCCGAGCGCGATCAGCGTCACCTGCTGCGCGGTCGCGCCCAGCTCCGGCCGCCGGTGCAGGCCGGGGATGAGGTCCGCGACGGCGACGTAGATCATGCTGGCGGCGGCGAGCGCGAGCACCGTCGAGATCCACTCCTGCGTCGCCTGCAGGGTGAAATACGCGATCAGCGCCCCCGCCAGCATGGCGAGGCTCGACAGGAGGTTGAGCGCCAGCGCGGCCGCCTTGCTGTAGCCCGAGTGCAGGAGGATCACGAAATCGCCGATTTCCTGCGGGATCTCGTGAGCGATGATCGCCGCCGCGGTGACGACGCCGAGCTCGGTGCTCTGCAGGAAGGCCGCGGCAATCAGGATGCCGTCGACGAAATTGTGGAACGCGTCGCCGATGATGATCATCAGACCGCTGCGCCCATGGTCGTTCGGGTTGGCGTGATGATCGTGGGCCTCGCAGTCCTCGACGTGGCAGTGACGCCAAAGCACGAGCTTCTCCAGCACGAAGAAGGCGAGAATGCCGCCCAGCACCGTGGCGAAGGTCGACTGCAGGCTTCCCGCGCTGCCGATCGCGTGGGGCAGGATCTCGAGGAACACCGCGCCGAGCAGCGCCCCGATGGCGAAGCTCACCAGCGCGGGAACCCAGCTCGCCGGGGCGGACAGCGCGAACAGCGCAGCGATCGCAATGCTGATGACGCTGCCCGCCACGGCCGCGCTCGATATCCAAGCGAGGGTCGGCATGCTCTAGTCGTCCTCCAGCCAGATGAGGCTCGCCATTCTGCCTGTCGTGCGGTCGCGCCGAAAGGAGAAGAAGCGATCCTCGCCCGCGGTGCAGTAGCCGCCGCCGAAGACCGCGGCGACCCCGGCGGCGGTGAGTCTCGCTCGCGCGAGCGCGTAGAGATCCGCGAAATACTTCCCCTCGGTCCCCGTCGCGAACGCGCGAGCGGCCTCGGCGTCCCGGCTCACGAAGGCGCGGCGGACCTCCTCCCCCACTTCGTAGCGGCGCGGTCCGATGCCCGGGCCGATGAAGGCGATCAGTCTTGCCGGGAGCGCGTCCATTGCCCGAACGGTGCTTTCGATGACGCCCGCGGCGAGGCCCCTCCAGCCAGCGTGAGCGATTCCCACTACGTGGCCATCGCGATCGCTCAGGAGCACCGGCAGGCAATCGGCGGTCATGACCGCGCACACTCGCCCGGTCCGCCGCGTCACCGCCGCGTCGGCCTCGGTGTCGGCGGCGGCCGAATACGGGTCGGCGACCGCGGTCCCGTGAACCTGCTTTATCCATACGGGATCGGCAGGAAGGCAGGCGCGAAGGATCGCGCGGTTGCGCGCGACGCTGCCCGGATCGTCGCCGACGCGCAGGCTCAGGTTGAGCCCGGCGAACGCTCCGGCACTCACGCCTCCTGCGCGCGTCGTGACGAGCGCGCGGACCCGGCTCGCAGCGGGCCAGCCGGGAACGATCCACTCGGCGTGAGGTGCGCTCCTCACCGGAGCGAGTCGAGGAGCGCGCGGAAATCCTCGGGCAGCGGCGCGGCGAACGAGCGCCGCGCGCCGGAGGCCGGATGCAGGAACTCCAGGCGCGCGGCGTGGAGCGCCTGGCGCGCGAGTCGCGCCCGCCCGGCGCCGCCGCGCCCGCGATACAGCGGATCGCCCACCAGCGGATGGCCGAGCGACTGCATGTGCACCCGTATCTGGTGCGTCCTTCCCGTTTCCAGGCTGCACTCGAGGAGAGAGGCGTCGGCGAAGCGCCGTGCGACCCGGTAGCGCGTGAGCGCGTGGCGTCCCGCGGGAACCACCGCCATGCGCGTGCGGTTGCGCGGATCGCGCCCCACGGGGGCGCTCACCTCTCCGCTTCCGCGCACCACGCCGTGCACGAGCGCGAGGTATTCGCGCTTCACGGTCCGCGCCTGCAGCTGGCGAACGAGATCGGTTTGCGCCGTAGAGGTCTTCGCCACCACGAGCAGCCCGCTCGTGTCCTTGTCGAGCCGGTGCACTATGCCGGCCCGCGGCAAGGCCGCGAGCTGCGGCGAGTGATGCAGCAGCGCGTTGAGCAGCGTGCCCTTCCAGTTGCCGTTGCCCGGATGCACCACCAGGCCTGCCGGTTTGTTGACCACCAGGATGTCGTCGTCCTCGTGCACGATGTCGAGCGCGATGCGCTCGGGCCGGTGCGGTCCCTGCGAGGGGTCGAGCTCGGGCCGGATCTCGACGCGCTCCCCGCCCCAGATCTTCTGTTTGGTCTTCGCCGCGTGCGAGTCGAGGCTCACCTGCCCGTCTCTCAGCCATCGCTGCAGCCGGTTCCGCGAATGCTCGGGAAACATCCGCGCGAGCGCCTTGTCCAGGCGCGAGCCGGCCAGGGTCTCCGGAACGCGTTTCGCCTCGCTCGCCAAGGTATAATTTCCCGTCTTTTTCGGACGCGCCATCGTGAAACGTAGTGTAACTTTATTCGTCCCGGCCTTTGCGGCGGCCCTCGCGGCCTGCTCGTTCCTCGACAAGCAGGATCCGACGAGCACGATGTCGGCCGACAAGCTCTATGCCGAGGCGAAAGATGCTCTCGACGGAGGGCAGTACGATCTCGCGATCAAGCGCTACGAGACGCTCGAGGCGCGCTTTCCTTACGGCCGGTACTCGCAGCAGGGGCAGCTCGAGATCGCGTACGCGTACTACAAGCAGGCCGATCAGACCTCCGCGGTGGCCGCGGCCGAGCGATTTATCAAGCTCCACCCCAACCATCCCAACGTCGACTACGCCTACTACCTCAAGGGCCTGGCGTATTTCAACGAAGACCTGGGTATCCTCGGCAGGATCTCCAACCAGGACCGCACCGAGCGCGATCCCAAGTCAGCGCGGGAATCATTCGACGCCTTCAAGGACCTCGCTCAGCGCTACCCGGAAAGCAAGTACACGCCGGATGCGCTCGCGCGCATGAAGTACCTCATCAACGCGCTCGCCTCGCACGAGGTGCACGTCGCGCGCTGGTACGTCAGACGCGGTGCGTACGTGGCGGCGGTGAACCGCGCGCAATACGCGCTCAAGAACTACCCCGAGGCCCCCACGCAGGAAGAAGCGCTGCTCATCATGGTCCGGTCCTACGACGCCCTCGGAATGACCGACTTGCGCAACGACGCCGAGCGGATCGTTCGCAAGAACTTCCCCAACAGCGAGCAGGCGAAGAGCGTACTCAGCCAGCTCGGCCGCTGAGCGCGGGCCGGTCGCCGCTCGCGGATCGCTCGAAGAAGCGCACCGCTTCGTCCAGCTCGCGCACAAGCCTCATCGGCGGCAGGCTCGCGAGAATCCTCTTCCCGTAAGGCTTGGCGAGCAGCCGGGGGTCGCAAATCACGAGCACGCCCCGGTCGGTTTCGTCCCGTATCAACCTGCCTGCGCCCTGCTTCAGCGCAATCGCGGCCTGCGGCAGCTGGTAGTCGAGAAAAGGGTTGCCGCCGGCGCGCTCGAGGGCCTCGAGGCGTGCTGAGAGAACCGGGTCGTCGGGGGGTGCGAACGGCAGCTTGTCGATGACGACCAGCGACAGGGCCTCGCCTCGCACGTCGACGCCCTCCCAGAAGCTCGCGCTCCCGACGAGTACGGCGTTGCCGAGCGCGCGGAAGCGCTCGAGGAGCTCGCTGCGCGGTGCCTGCCCTTGAAGCATCAGCGGAAACCCCAGTGTTTCGCGCTCGAACACCTCGCGCAGCAACTGATGAGCCAGCCTCATCGCGCGCAGAGTGGTGAACAGCAGGAAGGCCCGTCCGCCGCTCGCGCGGATCAGGGGCACCGACGCCGCGACCACCGCGCGCGTGTGCTCCTGGCTGTTCGGATCGGGCAGCCCCCGTGGAATGCACAGGAGGGCCTGCGAGGCGTAGTCGAAGGGACTGCCCCAGCATGCAGTCAGCGCGTCCTGCAGGCCCATCTCCTTGCGGTAGTGCCCGAAGTCGCCTGCGATAGCGAGCGTCGCCGAGGTGAAGATCCAGGCTCGCGGCCTGCCGTCGAGCTGCCTGCGGAAGATTTCGGCGACCGAAAGCGGCGTCGCGTTCAGCCTGAGCGAGTGGCCCAGCACTTCGATCCACCGCACCAGGTCGGCGCGGCTTTCGTCCCGCCAGCCATCGAGCAGGCCCCGTGCCCGCCTCGCCCGTTCCGCGCATCGCGCGAGCCCCTCGCTGCGCTCGGCGAGGATCTCGAGCACATCACCGAGCGATTGCAGCGCCGCGGCGAGCGCGGTAAGCCCCTCGGCGAAGCCGCGCTCCCGCGCGGCCGACGCCGCGGTGACGCGCGCGCCCTCCTTCGGCAGGGCAAGGCGCAGGTCGCGCGCCGTCTTGTCGAGCGCCGCCGCGAGCCGCTGTGCCTCGGGCGTGTCCGCGGCGCGCGCGAGCGTTTCGGCGCGCACGTCGCGCGCCAGCTCGACGAGCTGCGCCGTGGACAGGGTCTCGCCGAAGAAGAGCGTGGCCGTGTCGGGCAGCTGGTGAGCCTCGTCGAAGATCACCGTGTTGCACGCGGGCAGCAGCTCGGCCATGCCCTCGTCCTTCAGCATGACGTCGGCGAAGAACAGGTGATGGTTCACGACGACGAGATCAGCGGCGAGCGCCTCGCGCCTCGCCGCCATCACAAAGCAGTCGCGGTAGCGCGGGCACGATTGCCCCAGGCAGTTCTCCCGCGTCGAGGTCGCTAGGTCCCAGGCCCGCGCTTCCTCTGGCACCTCGGCGAGCTCGCCCTTGTCGCCGGTACGGCTGATGCGCGCGAAGCTCGCGATGCGCCGAAGGTCGCCCGCGACCTCGGGGCCGTGTTGCCCGGCTTCGAGGTTGCGGTCCAGATAGTAGTGGCAAACGTAGTTCGCGCGCCCCTTCAGGAGCGCCGTCGTGACGGGCACGCCGAGGGCGGCGCGCACCGTCGGCAGGTCGCGGCGGTACAGCTGGTCCTGCAGCGTCTTGGTGCCGGTGGAGACGATGACCTTGCCGGACGAGAGGATCGCGGGCACGAGGTAGGCAAAGGTTTTACCGGTGCCGGTCCCCGCCTCGCACACCAGCACCGCGCTGTCTGCGATCGCCTCGGCGACGCGGCCGGCCATCTCGAGCTGCTGTTCCCTGACGCGGTACTCGGGAATTTTCGACGCCAGCAACCCGCCTTCGCGGAACACCGCGTCGAGCTGTTCGCTCGCCTGATTGAGGATTTTCTCCAGGACTTGTTCCTCTAAGCCGTATAACCTCGCAACCCTACTTTACAGCGGTGGCTCGATAGTCTAGGCTACTTTAATTATGCGCTGTATCTATTTGTTTTTAAGCATTTTGGTGATCACAGGCTGCGTATCCGCTCCGCAGCCTTCACCGCGCAGCCCGGAGGCTGTCTTCCAGGCGCTCGCCGTGTCCGGCGTTCCCTACCGGCGCGGCGGAGACGCGCCCGAGACCGGCTTCGACTGCAGCGGCCTCGTAGCTCACGTCTACCGCGAGGCCTACGGCATTCAATTGCCGCACAACGCCCTAGCTCAGAGCCGCATGGGCCGGCACGTGACGCTCTCGGGTCTGGCTGCGGGCGACCTCGTCTTCTACAACACCGAGCGACGGCCCTACTCTCACGTGGGCATCTACCTCGGCGACCATCGCTTCATCCATGCCCCCAAGCCGGGCACCGCGGTGCGGGTCGAGGACATGCGCACGGCGTACTGGACCCGTCGTTTCGACGGCGCGCGCCGGGTGCTGGAGTAGCAGTCGAGGGAGACCGGCGCGTCAGCCGGTCTGCAACTCGAAGACCACCGGGATATCGACGGTGAACTCACGCCCGCGGGGCGCGGGGCGACTCTGAGCCAAGGCCTTGAACGCCTTTTTCACCATGTCGAGCGCCTGCTCGTCGAGGATCCGATACCGGCTCGGACTCTTCACCAGCGCGCTTTTCATCGTGCCGTTCGCGTCGACAATGACCCGGATCTCGACACGCCCTTCCCAGCCCTGCTGCCTCGCCTGCACCGGGTAGCGCTGATAGCGGTCCGCGGCGTCTCGCAGCGCGCGCCGGTAGGCGTCGAGTAGGCTCGGGTCGAGGACATCGGCGGGCTTTGCGGGGACCTCGGCCCGGACCTGCGCCGGAGCTGACGCCGCCACGGGCGACTCGTCAGGGGCCGCAGCCGGCGCGGCGGCCGGCTCCGGCGCGCTCGGCGCCGCGACGGGCGCTGGCTCCTGAGGTCTCGGAAGTGGCGTCTGAACCTCCGCCTCCTGACGAGCGGGCGGTTTCCTGGGAGCGGGCGCGACCGCGGCCGGCTCGGGCTGGGCAGCGAACAGCGCGGTTAGCTCCCGTGTCTCGTCCGGGCGGAAAGCGGGCTGTCCGGTGGGAAACCAGAAGATCGCCGCCGCGTGCAGCGCCATCGAGGCGCCGAGACACGCGTACAGCATCCGCATCTGCCTGTCGTAGTGCAGGCGCGCGGCGACGGGGTCCGGGTACCACATCCCAGTATTGTACTTACGCCGATTTCTTGTAGTAAACCTGATACCAGTCGGCGAACCGCCGCACACCCACTTCGATGGGCGTCTGCGGCTTGTAGCCGACAGTGCGCTGCAGCTCGCCGACGTCGGCGAAGGTCGCCGGAACGTCCCCTGGCTGCATCGGCAGCAGCTCGAGGCGCGCCTTCTTGCCCAGGCATTGCTCGAGCACTTCGATGTAACGCATCAGCTTCACCGGCTGATTGTTGCCGATGTTGAAGATGCGCCAAGGCGCGTAGCTGGTTGCAGGATCCGGCCGCTCTCCGCTCCAGCCTGCGCTGGGCGCGGCGGGCTGGTCCATGGTGCGGATGACGCCTTCGACGATATCGTCGACGTAGGTGAAATCGCGCACCATGTCGCCGCGGTTGAACACCGGGATCGGACGCCCCGCCAGGATACCCTCGGTGAACTTGAACAGTGCCATGTCGGGACGACCCCAGGGTCCGTACACGGTGAAAAAGCGCAGTCCCGTGCAGGACATCCCATAGAGGCTCGCGTAACTGTGCGCCATCAGCTCGTTGGCCTTCTTCGTGGCGGCGTACAGGGACACCGGGTGATCGACGTTGTCGTGCTCGGAGAACGGCAGGCGCGTGTTGGCCCCGTAGACCGAGCTGCTCGACGCGAACACCAGGTGCCCTACGCGGGAGTGCCGGCACCCTTCGAGCACGTGCAGGAACCCGACTAGGTTCGCGTCGATGTACGCCCCGGGGTTCTCGATCGAGTAGCGCACTCCCGCTTGCGCGGCGAGGTGCACGACGGCGTCGAACCGCGTCGAGGAGAATAGTTCGCCCATTCCTTTGCGTTCGACGATGTCGAGCTTGTGGAAGACGAATCCCTCGCGCGCGCGCAGCCGGTCCAGGCGCGCCTGCTTGAGGCGTACGTCGTAGTAGTCGTTCAGGTTGTCGATGCCGACGATCTGGTCGCCGCGATCGAGCAGCCGATGCGTAAGGGTGGACCCGATGAAGCCCGCGGCCCCGGTGACGAGAACTTTCATCTAGGTGCGATTCCTCCCGTATTCTGCCGGACGACCCGCGGCCGCCCGTTCTTGCTCACGCGCGGGCTGCCGCGTGCGCGCCCTGCTCGCGGTACCCGTGAGGGTTCATGCTCTGCCACCGCCAAGTATCGCGGCACATCTCGTCCAGGCCGTAGCGAGCCTTCCAGCCGAGCAGGCCTGCAGCGAGCGACGCGTCCGCGTACGACTCGGCCACATCGCCCGCCCGCCGCGCCACCTTCTCGACGGAAATCGTCTTGCCGCTGGCGCGCTCGAAGGCGTGCACGGCCTCGAGCACGGAGATTCCGCGGCCCGTCCCGAGGTTCACGGTGAACCCGCGCCCTTCCCGCCGCAACGCGTCCAGCGCCGCCAAGTGCCCGCTGGCGAGGTCGATGACGTGGATATAGTCGCGAATTCCGGTGCCGTCCCGCGTCGGATAGTCGCTGCCGAAGATCCGCACCCGGTCCCTGACGCCCGCCGCGACCTGCGCGATATTGGGCATCAGATTGTTCGGTATGCCCTGCGGATCCTCGCCGATCAGGCCACTCGGGTGCGCGCCGACCGGATTGAAGTAGCGCAGCAGCGCGATGCGCCACGTCCCGGACCTCGAAGCAGCCAAGTCTCCGAGGATGCGCTCGACCATCCACTTCGTCTGGCCGTAGGGACTGGTCGGACCGAGCGGCGCGTCCTCGCGAATGGGCATGGAAGTCGCGTTTCCGTAGACCGTGGCCGACGACGAGAACACGAGCGTGCCCACTCCCGACTCCGCCATCGCCCGGCACAGGCACAGGGCGCCCTGCACGTTGTTGTCGTAGTACTCGAGGGGCTTCTCTACGGACTCGCCCACGGCCTTCAGCCCCGCGAAATGGATGACTGCGTCGAATCGGTGCCTCGCGAACGTGTCCCTCAGCGCCCCCGCATCGCGGATGTCGGCTTTTGCGAATTCGGGTCGCTTGCCGACGATCCTGCCGATGCGCTCCAGGGCCGCGACGTGGCTATTGCAGAGATTGTCGAACACCACGACTTCGTTCCCGGCTTGCATCAGCTCGACGCAGGTATGGGACCCGATATACCCGGCGCCGCCGGTGACGAGCACTTTCACGAGGGTCGCGCCCCGAGCCCGAAGCTCGGCGTTGGGCCACTGATAGACATTGATTCGGCTGGGATTTTTCGTGCGAGCGTCGAGTCTAGCCGATTTTTCTCCGGACCGCTGCCCGCGTCCGTGCGGCGCTGCTTACGGGCCTAGGCAGGCATTCCGGATGATGCTACAAGCAGGCTGCACACTCCCACCCGCGCGCTAGCCCTTCCGGGGGAGGAATCCGGAGCGACACGAATGCATGGCATCACCCGAAGGCGCCTGCTCCAGTCCCTGGCCGCCGGATCGCTGCTCGAGGCGGCGGGTGCGAGAGCGGCGAGCGGAAAGCCATCGAGCGAAGCGAAGGGCTGGGAACGCAAGGCGCTCGACTACAGCATCGAGCGCACGCGCAGGAACCTCGACCTGAAAGGCTTCCCCGAGCTCGCGAAAAACGGTCGATGGACGATCGTCGAGGACGGCGACTGGGTGGGCGGCCACTGGACCGGCCTGCTATGGCTGAGCTATGCCCACACCCGGGATCCCCTGCTCCGGCAGGCCGCGAGCGAATGGACGGCGCGGCTGACGCCGCGGCAGCACGACACCAGCACTCACGATCTCGGCTTCCTGTTCGAGCTGTCGCACGTACTCGGCGCAGGGCTGCTCAAGGACAAGGCGCTGAAAGCCCCGGCGGTGCGGGCGGCGCGCTCCCTCTCGGAACGCTACAACGACAAAGGCCGATTCATCCGGGCCCAGGGCCCGCTCGACAGCGACTTCCGCCGCGGCCGAGCCATCATCGACACCATGATGAACCTCTACCTCCTGTATTGGGCGGGCCGGGAAACCGGCGACGCGGCCTTTGCACGGATCGCCGATTCGCACGCGGGCACGGCGCTCGCCAGGCAGGTTCGCGACGATTGGTCGACCGCTCAGACGATGGAGTTCGATCCCGATACTGGCGAGTTTCTCGCCAGCGGCACATACCAGGGATTTTCCGCCACCTCGTGCTGGAGCCGAGGACAGGCGTGGGCGGTCCACGGCTACACGGACTCGTTCCGCTGGTCTCGCGATCCGAGGTTTCTCGACGCCGCGCGGAACCTGGCCGGCTACATGCTGCGCCGGCTCCCGCCGGACCGTGTGGCCTACTGGGATTTCGACAGCCCTCTGATACCCGACGACTTCCGCGACAGTTCCGCCGCGTCGATCCTCGCGTCGGGCCTGCTCAATCTCGCGTCGGTCGAGACCGAATCGCGCAGCGCTTCACGGTGGAGGAGCGGAGCCCTGGCAATTCTCGAATCCCTGTGGGAAAACTACTCTAGCCGCGGAACGGACGAGCCCTCGATACTGATACACGGCACACGTTCCAAGCCGCACAATTTCGTCGACCAGGGGCTCATCTACGGGGACTACTACTTCGTCGAAGCGCTCACGCGCCATCTCGCGCCGGAGAAACTGCCGCTATAAACCTTCCGTGGGAACTACTGAAGAATCCGGCTGGCGCCGCGAATCAGTGAACCCGGCGCCCGCTCGTGGCTTCGCGTCGCGTCTTGTGATGGGCTGCCGTGCGCAGCGCGGACTTGCGCTTCACACGGCGCATGTAGCTCACCACCGGAGGTGCAAGGCCATCCGCGTCGCCGTAGACCTCTACACCGTGGACGAACCGGCCAAACAGATAGGCCACGCCGAGCCCTACCAGCGGCCACGCAACGAGAATGACGGTCCAGGTGATCCAGCTCATGGGTGTATCCATTTCGACCCAGCTGAACGATCCAATGACGATATCATGAAGTCGAGGCGTAAGCCAAGGAGCGGCAGTCGGTGCTCCGGCATCCGCGGGCAAAATGCACAGAGCGAACGAGCCTTTTGTCGCCTACGGGTGACATATTGCCCCGCAACTTCGCGAGCGTGCTGCGCCGAACGGCCCAAGGTACGGCCACGGCGGTCCGGCAGCTCGTTTCAGTGCCGAAAAGTTCGATTCATGACCTCCGTATATACTGGGCGCCGGTTGAAGGTCCGACACTTCCGAGCGAAGAGACCATGAACGCAACGGCCCTGGATTCGCCCATACGTCACCACCTCGGCCTTCGCGCCGGAGACTGGGTCGAGGTGCGCAGCGAAGGCGAAATCCTGAGCACGCTGGACGAGCGCGGCTGCCTCGACTCCCTTCCCTTCATGCCGGAGATGCTGCAGTTCTGCGGGCAGCGGTTCCGCGTCTTCAAGTCCGCGCATAAGACTTGCGACGTCATCATCGAATCGGTGAATCGGCGCATGATCAACGCGGTTCACCTCGAAGGGTTGCGCTGCGACGGCCAGGCGCACGGTGGGTGCCAGCAGCGGTGCCTGCTCTTCTGGAAAGAAGCCTGGTTGAAGCCTGTGGCCGGCGCCGAATCGGAACAAGGTGCCGTGGTGTCCGCGCCGACCGGCAAGCCGGCCGCCGGCGCACGCTTCGATCGCCACGCACTGCAGCGCGCGAGCCGCGCCCCGGCGCAGAGCGACGGGGAGCGCTATACCTGTCAGGCAACCGAGATCGTCCGCGCGACCACCTACCTCAGATGGTGGGATCCCCGGCCCTACGTGCAGGATCTCCTGTCGAGGAACATCGGGCTCCTCGATTTCCTCCGCTTCTCGGCGATCGCGATCTACAACGCGACGGTGCGCCGACTGAGCATCGGGCGCACCTATCCCTACCTGCGCGGGCTCGCGACGGACCAGACGCCCTCGGTGGATCTCAACCTTCAGCCGGGCGACCTGGTGCAGGTGCGCTCGAAGGAAGAGATCATGCTCACCATCAACAAGCGCTTCCGCAACAAGGGACTCTCGTTCGACGTCGAAATGGTCCCGTTTTGCGGCCGCACTTTTCGCGTGCTGTCGCGCGTCGAGCGTCTGATCGACGACAAGACCGGAAGGATGCTGCGGCCAAGCCGCGCCTGTCTGATCCTCGAAGGGGTCGTGTGCGGCGGATGTCTCAGCAAGAATCGCCTCTTCTGTCCGAGGAGCATCTATCCCTATTGGCACGAGGTGTGGCTCAAGCGGGTCGAATAGTGCGCACTCCGGAGAATCGCTGCAGGCGTCCGGTCAAGCGGTCCTGCGCCTTGGCTTTGGTCGCCGCGCTGGTGGCGTGCGGGGAAGCGTCGCAAGGCGTGCCGCTCACGACCCCGCAATCCGTTGGGGTCGACCGGGGCATCGGTCCGCGCGGCAGGCTCTCGGTCCTCGCAGGCAACTCCCGCTACTTCACCGACGCCACGGGCCGCCGCGCCGTCTATCTCACCGGCTCGCATACCTGGAACAATTTTCAGGATTGGGGGCTGACCGACCCGCCGCGGCCGTTCGACTACGCGGCCTACCTGGACTTCCTGGAGCGCCACGGGCACAACTTCATCCGTCTTTACGTCTGGGAGCAGGCGGCCTGGTTCCCCGGCAACGAGACGAAGGTGACGATCTCGCCGCTTCCCTACCTCAGGACGGGACCAGGCTCGGCCCTCGACGGCGGTCCCCGGTTCGACCTCACCCAGTTCAATCCGGCCTACTTCCAGAGATTGCACGAGCGCGTACAAGCCGCGGGCAGGCGGGGCATCTATGTGTCGGTGATGCTGTTCGACGGCTGGAGCATCGAGCTCAAGGGCGAGAAAGTCGGCAATCCTTGGCGGGGACACCCGTTCAACCGCGAGAACAACGTCAACGGCATCGACGCGGACCTGAACGGCGACGGAGAGGGCAAGGAAGCGCACACGCTGATGAACCCGAAGGTGACCGCGCTGCAAAAGGCATACGTGCGCAAGGTGGGGGAGACCCTCGGCGACCTGGACAACGTCCTCTGGGAGATCAGCAACGAAAGCCACAGCGAGTCCCGCGCCTGGCAGTACGAAATGATCCGCACGGTCAAGGCGCTCGAATCCGCGAACGGCACGCGCCACCCCGTCGGCATGACGCCGATGTGGCCGCCGGCGCACGACCCGAATGAGCCGCTTTTCGCGAGCCCCGCAGACTGGATCTCGCCTTTCTCCGGGAGCTCCTACCCGGTCTATCTGGAGAATCCGCCCGCCGCGAGCGGCGGCAAGGTCGTCGTCTCGGATACCGATCACCTGTGGGGAATCGGCGGGAGCCGCCGCTGGGTGTGGGAGAGCTTCATGCGGGGAATGAACCCTATTTTCATGGACCCCTACGTGACGCCGATCCGGAAAAACCTTCCCGCGTGGCCCTCTCTGGAAGTCGAAAGCCGCGCCGCCGCGCATCCGTCTCCCGACTGGGAGGAGATCCGTGTCGCCATGGGATACGCGCGGGCCCTCGGGGAACGCGTCGATCTCGCGTCCATGCGGCCGCTGGGCGAGCTCGCGTCGTCGAGCTACTGTCTCGCCTCGCCTGGCCAGGAGTATCTGATCTACCTGCCCTCGGGCGGAGGGTGGATAAGAGGGCTGATGGAGCCCCTGCTGAAGCACTTCGAGCACGAGCGCGTCGTGGCGGACCTCTCGGCCGCGCGCGGCGAAGTCAGCGTGGAATGGATCGACCTCGGGCGCGGGCAAATCTTTGCGAGCGCCCCCGTCCGGGGCGGCGGCAGTGTCGAATTCCGCGCGCCCTTTAGCGGCGAGGCTGTCCTCCATCTGACCGCGCAGCAGGCCGGGAATCGATGAGCGCCGGTCCCCGGGTCAGCGTGCTCACGCCGGTCTACAACGGCGAGCGCGATCTGCGCGAGTGCATAGAGAGCGTGCTCGCGCAGACCTACGCCAACTGGGACTACACGATCGTCAACAACGGCAGCACCGACCGGACACTCGAGATCGCGCGTGAATACGCTGCAAGGGATCCGCGGATCAAGGTCCACGACAACGAGACGTTCGTTCGGGTCATCGAGAACCACAACATCGCCTTCCGGCTGATCTCTCCGCAGAGCAAGTACTGCAAGGTGGTTGCCGCGGACGATTGGCTGTTCCCCGAATGCATCGAGAAGATGGTCGGCCTCGCGGAGACGAATCCCCGCATCGCGGTCGTCGGCGCGTACGGTCTCGCCGGCAAGACCGTGATCTGGGCCGGGTTGCCGTACGAGGAGCGCGTCATCAGCGGGCGGGAGCTTTGCCGCTCCGCGCTGCTCGGGGCGCGGTACGTCTTCGGCACGCCGACGGCGGTGCTCTTCCGGGCGGACATCGTGCGCAGCCGCCACGCCTTCTACAACGAAAGCAATCTCCACGCCGACGCCGAGGCGTATTTCGAGTTCCTCGAGAACAGCGACTTCGGGTTTGTGCACCAGGTCCTGACTTTTTCGCGCGAGGACGAGGGATCACTCACCTCGTACTCTCAAAGATTCAACACCTACATGTCGGGACACCTATACGTGCTCAAGGTGTACGGTCCGAAATACCTCAGCGGCGAAGAAGTCGAGCGCATGCGCAGCGTACGCCTGCGCGAGTACTATGACTACCTCGGATGGCAGGTGTTCAAGAAGCGCGGGCGGGAGTTCTGGAAGTTCCACCGCGCCAAGCTGGCCGAGCTCGGGCTCCCACTGAGCGTGCTCAGGCTCGCGGCCGCAACTGCGGGTTACGTCCTAGAGATCGTGCTCAATCCCAAGCGGACCCTCGAGCGCGGGTTGCGCCGCTTCCGCGGGGGTCCCGCGAGCTCAGCGGACTAGCGGCGGCGCCGGAGGAACTCTCCACTTCTGCGGGAAGTACACGATGCCGGTGCGGCTGTCCGGCTTCTTCCCGGAGGGGTAGATGTTCGCCGGCTCGACCTCGAGCAGCGCTCTCACGTCGCCGTCGAAGACCGGCGTGCCGGGAGGCTCGGTGATCCACAGAGAAAGCCAGTACCGGGCCGGGAGCAGGTTGAGTGATTCGATCTCGACCTCGATGCACCCGTCACCGGGGTCGACCCGGGGCACGTCGATTCCCTGCACGACGTTCCCGGTTTCTGTGACCAGGGTCCCGAGCTCGGTGAAAAGCCGAAAGCCGAAGCTCGGGTAGTGCACAGTTTTCGTAGCGCGGTAGTGAAAGCGAATCACGAAGCGGTCTCCGCTCCTCGTCACCGCGCAGGGCGTACCGTCCGGACTCAGGAACTCAACGTCCGTATACCGGATCTCGCCGCTCCCGAGGCGGTTCTCGGCGTTGGTCAGGGTCGACCCGCTGGTCGGCCCGCCGGCGAAGCTCGCCATGTACGCCAGGATGACGTCCTTCGCCCCGGCGTCCATGCGCATCTTGCCGCCGTCCAGCCAGATCCCCCGCGAGCAGAGGTTCTCCACGGCGGCGAGGTTGTGCGATACGAAGAGCACGGTCCGTCCCCCGGTCCGCAGGCCTTCCATGGCATCCAGGCATTTCTTCTGGAACCCCGCGTCTCCGACCGCCAGCACCTCGTCGACAATCAGCACGTCGGGATCGAGGTGGGCCGCGACCGCGAAGCCGAGGCGCAGCCGCATCCCAGAGGAATAGCGTTTGATCTGCGTGTCGATGAACTTCTCGACGCCGGAGAAGGCGACGATCTCGTCGAAGCGCGCGTCCACCTGCTTCTTCCGCATGCCCAGTATCGAGCCGTTGAGGTAGACGTTCTCGCGTCCGGTCAGCTCCTCGTGAAAGCCCGTGCCCACCTCCAGGAGCGAGGCGACTCGGCCGTTCACCTTCACGTTCCCCGAGGTCGGGAACGTGATCCTCGAAAGGACCTTGAGCAAGGTGCTCTTGCCCGCACCGTTCCTGCCGATGATCCCGACGACCTCGCCCTCGCCCACTTCGAAGGAGACGTCCTTGAGCGCCCAGATCGAGTCCGCCTCGCCGTCGCCGCGTTTGAACGGGCGCCTCGCGAATTCGACGATGTCCTCCCGCAGCGTCCGCCCCCGGCGCAGGGTGCCGATCTGGTAGCGCTTGGACAGGCCCTGGATCTCGATGCTGTGCTTCACGATTCGCTTCCCCGTCAGACGATGTCGGCGAACGCCCGTTCGGCGCGCCTGAAGTACGCAACTCCCGCTATGAAGAGAACGGCCGTCGCGGCGACGGAGATCCACAGCAGATCCCAGTGCATGGTCCGGCTCGGAACCAGCGCGTAGCGGAATCCCTCAATCACACCGCTCATCGGATTTACCGCGAGCACCCACTTGAATTTCTCCGGGATCATACTGGCCGGGTAGATGATCGGCGTGCCGAACAGCAAGAGCTGGATGAGAAACGGGATGGCGTATCTGAAGTCCCGGTATTTAACGTTCAGCGCGGCGAGAAACAGACCCAGGCTGAGGGCCAGCAGCACCAGCAGAACCACGAGCAGCGGCCAGAGCAGCAGGCTCCATCCGAGAGGTATCTTGTAGTAGACGATGAACCCGATGAACAGCGCCGAGCCGATCAGGAAATCCACGAGATTGCTGATCGCGGCCGCCACTGGCAGGATGATCCGGGGGAAATAGATCTTGGTGAGAAGGCCCGCGTTGGTCACCAGGCTCATTCCCGCGTTCGTCACGGTCGTGGAGAAATAGATCCAGGGCACCAGCGCGCTGAAATAGAACACCGGGCCCGGGATTCCGTCGGTGGGGATTTTCGCCAGCTGGCCGAACAGCACCGTGAAAATGACCATGGTGAAGAACGGCTGGATCACGGCCCACAGCACGCCCAGCGCGGTCTGCTTGTAGCGCACCTTGACGTCACGCCAGGCGAGAAAGTAGGCCAGTTCCCTATAGGCCCAGAGCTCGCGAATCGCCCCGTTGTTCAATCGATCCCCTCGTTCGTATGGTCCACGCTCAGTAGACGGCCTTGCGCGAGTAGAACGCTTCGGCGTACTTCTCCGGCGCATTGCACTCGACTCCGCGCAGCCTCAGGATCGAGAGGAAGGTGTCCTCGGTGAACCAGCCCTTGTCCCTCTGGGTCGCAAAGCAGTCCATGAGATTCCCGACCTTCCTCTTCACGAGAGCATCGCTGAGCTGCACGTAGAAGTTGGGCCGACCGAGGTCGCCGTCGTACTTCACGATCTCGTATTCGAGTATCAGGTGGTTCCTGAAGGTGTTCCACGTCAGTTCGGAAACGAGCCTGTGGTCTTGGTGGAGGTCTTCGCGGTTGTGGGTCAGGATGAGATCGGGCGCGACCCTTCCCTTGAGCTCCTCGAAGAAATCCTTGATCTGCGAGCCCAGGTAGGGAAAAAAGCCGTCGCGGAACTCGCGGAGAACGATCTCTTTCTGCCCCGCGCCGGCCAGAAACCGGTTCGCGCTTTCACGGGCTTCCGCGGTCCTGCGTCCGTACGCACCCAGCACCACCCACGCGACCTCGGCCGACGGGTGCTCGTCGAGCAGTCTCAGGACCGTTCCGCCGCAGCCGATCTCGATATCGTCGCTGTGGGCACCGAGGCACAGAATCTTGAAGCTGGAATCGCTCTGCCGTCCGGCGATGCTCAGGCCCTGCATCGATCTCGCCTCGTCACCGGGTATCGCCGCCGGGAGTTTTCCATACCTCCCATGGCGCGTTGCCGAGGTTGTACAGGTCGGTGAGTTCCTGGTGCTCCTTGAAGGTGTCCATGCACCAGAACTGGTCGGAGCGGTAGCCGACGAGTTGCTTCTCCGCGATCAGCCTCTGGAAGGGCTCGACCACCAATTCCTCGCCGGGCCTCATGTAGTCGAAGATCTTCTTCTTGAACACGAAATAGCCGGCGTTGATGAGGATCTCGGTCTTCTTCACGCTCTGTATGTCGTCCACCACGCTGCCGCCCCCCAGGGTGACGACGTGGAAGCTCTGCGAGGGTTTCGCGCACAGGCAGCAGGCGATCTTGCCACTCTTGGTGAAGCGCTCCATCAGCTCCGGCAGGGGGAATCCCGCCAGCCCGTCCGAATAGTTGGCGAGAAAGGTCTCCTCACCTTCGAGATATTTCTCCACCGCCTTGAGGCGCTGACCGATGTTCGCGCGCAGTCCGGTGTCGACGAAGGTGATTCTCCAGTCGGTGATATCGCTGCGCTGAAGCTGGATGTCCCGCCCGCCGTTGGTCATCGTGAAGTCGTTGGACTGGTGCTCCTTGTAGTTCAGGAAGTAGTCCTTGATCGCGTCGGCCTTGTACCCGAGGCACAGGATGAAGTCCTTGTGACCGTAGTGCGCGTAGTACTTCATGACGTACCACAGGATCGGCCGGTAGCCGATCTTCACCAGCGGCTTGGGAACGTTCTCGGTGAGCTCCCCCAGCCTCGTCCCCAGGCCGCCGCAGAACAATACGACCTTCACCGCCCCACCCATTCCAGGTTGGCATCCAGCATCCCCTTCTCTCGCAGCCACTTGAGCACCTGCAGACGCATGAACTTGGAGCCGCGAAAATTCGCGTCGCTGAATCCCATCGCCTCGAGGCCTGCCTTGAGTTCCCGGATCGTGGTCAGCAGGTCGACCTGCGGCTGGTGATTCGGTGCGACTTTCCGGTACAGCGAGAAATCAACCCGGTACGAGCGGCTGTCCTGAGGCGAGTCCTTGTTGATCGACACGGTGACGCCGGGGACCACCTTTGCGATGGCCTCGGCGAGGTCCTTGACCTGATAGTTCCACTCATCACTTCCGACATTCACGGCCAGGAAGTCGCCGTGCGCCGCGGCGTCGCGGCCGATCGCCCAGTCGAAGGCGCGCGCCATGTCCCTCACGTGTATCAGCGGCCGCCACGGCGTTCCGTCGCTCAGGATGGTGATGTTCTTGGATGCGACCGCGCAGGCGACAAAGTCGTTGACGACCAGGTCCAGCCTCAGCCTGTCGCTCATGCCGCACGCGGTCGCGAAGCGCAGGCAGGTCACCTTGAATGTCCTGTCGGCGAGCTTCTGGAGCTCGCCTTCGGTGCGCACCTTCGACTTGGCGTACGCCGTGAGCGGGTTGAGCGGCGACGTTTCCTTTCTGGGTGTGTCGTCGGCGAGCCCGTACATGCTGCAGCTCGACGCGAACGCGAAGGACTTTGCGCCAGCCGCCTTGGCCTGCTTCGCGAGATCGGCGCTCGCGCGGAAATTGATATCGTAAGTTACGTCCTCGAACGTCTTGCCCATTGGGTCGTTCGATATGGCGGCAAGGTGCACCACCGCGTCCACGCCACGCAATATCTCCGGGTCCACATGGCGCACGTCGGCAAAATACTGGATGTCGGCCCGGCATTCTGGAAGGATGTCGGCGTTCGTCAGGCAGTGGGCGAAGTAGCCTTTGTCGAACCCGATCAGCGTCCCCTTCGGATAGGACTGCCGAAGTTGCCGGAGAACCGAGGGGCCGATGTAGCCCGTGTTGCCGGTAATCAATATCTTCATGTCCGTCTACCGTTGATCAAATTGTTCCGTCGCGAGGCGAAGACGCCGTTTTGGGGACGCAGCGGCGCTCCACCCGGAACACGGGCGACCGCACCGCATACTGGGAGGAGTATCCGGATTCAGCGCTGGCGGGCGCCCTCACGCGTAGGCAGCCGCAACTTCGACCGTACCTTGCGTGCGCTGCAGATGCTCCTCGAGCCAGGTCTCGCCGCGGAAGCGCCGATATTGCTCGGCGCGAAGACGATCCGCGAGCCGTCCGACCGGGAGTTCGACATCGTCGTAGGTGAGCACGCCGTCCTTCGCGATGGCGCGCTTCAGCTTGCAGCCTTCGACGAGACCCTCGGGCAGGTAACGCTTGGAGCTCATCTCTTCCGCGTTCACCGCTTCGCCGTAGGTCATGTACATCCCGTATTCGTCCAGCGTTTCGCCGGCCGCGAGATCCCGCTTGGCCACCGCGCAGACCTCGACCACGGGACCCTCGAGCGCGGGCGCGACGTTGTCGCCGAGCAATACGACCCTGGCAATCGCGTTCGGCGCCTCAAAATGAACCAGATGGTAGGGTATCCAGAACGGGTATAGCGGCCCCTCGCCCATCTTGTAAAGGTTGAGGTAGTGGCGCTGCTTGGGATCGGGGTGTTCCGCGAGGACGAACACCTTCACGCCCGCCGGTCCGACCGTGTAATCGACGATTCCTCCGAGCGCTCGGGCATCGTCGAGGTCGTACAGCTTGTGGATGTCCATGATCGAGCCGTCGTACTTCACGCCGCGCGACATGCCCCTGGATTTCACCTTGAATCCGGTCGCGTTTGCCACGATGGACTGCTCGAAGCTGATCTTCGAGCCGTCGGCGAAGGAGGTGACCATGGCCGCGTTCTGCCCCCACCTTTCCGCCCAGCCCTGCTGCGTAGTCGGATTGCGGTAAGGATCCTGCAAGCCCTTCACGTTGCCGATTACGCGGGGGATCAGCCCCAGGCCCCTGACCCAGCGCACGAGATTCATCTGAACCCCGGGCTCGTCGCCCTCGCAGGCAGAAAGAATGACGTTGTGCTTACGCGCGTAGACCTGGAGGATCGGCCCGATGGTCGCGTCGACCTCGGCGTTCATGAGCACCACGTGCTTACCGTGGCGGAAGGCCTCGAGCAGCACGTGGGCGCCGAATTCCACCGAGCCGGTGACGTCCACGATGACGTCGATTTCGCTCGAGCGGCACATGAAGAATGGATCCTCGGCGACCGTCGGCAGACCCTTGCGGACCGTGTCGTCGAACTGGGCCTGGGTTCCTGCACTGACGATGTTCTCCAGACCGGAGTAGCGATACACGTGGTGCGCTCGCTCCGGGCGGCGGTTGTAGACGGCCGCCATGCGCATCCCCGGGACGCTGTGAGTGATCTGGTTGGTGAGCCCCTGACCCATGAAACCCGCGCCCACCATGCCGACGCGAATCGGTTTGCCCTGCTGCTCCCGGGCCTTCAGCGCGTTATCGATAATGTACATTGCTCCCTCCCACAGACGTCATTTCCGAAAAGCCGGCGCCCCAGCCGAGCGCCGACCCCATTTCCGCAATCCTTGCTCTCAAGCGCTCATCTTGCGCTTCAGGTCCGGCTCCACCTTGCTCAGGGGCGCCCATATGGCATCCTTTTCCGATATCTCGCGCACCGGAAGAGGCCACTTCAAACCGAGCCTGGGGTCGCTGTACAGCAGCCCGCCCTCGACTCCCGGTGTGTAGAATTCGCCGACTTGATAGCTCGTCTCCGTTCCGTCCTCGAGCACTTGGTAGCCGTGCGCGAACCGCTCCGGGACATACAGGGAACGGTAGTTGTCTGCAGTGAGCTCCACCGCGATGTGGCCGAGGTAGGTGGGGCTTTCCGGGCGCAGGTCTACTATGATATCGAGTATGCCACCCCGTGTGCACCGCACGACCTTGGTTTCCGCAGCAGGAGGATATTGAAAGTGCATTCCACGCAGCGTGCCCTTCTTCTTGTTGAAGGCGATGTTGGCCTGCGCGATCACCGGCTTCAACCCGTGATCGGCAAACTCGCGCTGGCAGAACGCCCGAGCGAAAAACCCCCGGCTGTCCTCGCGGCGCTCGATATCGACAATGAAGGCTCCCTTGAGCTTACTCTCCGAAAAGACCATATTATTCCCTAAGTTGCGTTGGTTTTTTACGATTATAGTGCAGCCTTTCGAAGGGCGGAGAGGAAGTATTTGTCGCGGCGAGGACGGGAAATGGGGGTAAACGGGTGGGGGCGACCGTCGTGAGGGCGTTTCGCCGAGCGGCATCCCGCCTGGCGCGCCGCGCCGCTTGGCACAGCGGCGTGTCGCCGCTTCTCTTCCGCGTGCGTCCGCGACCGCGAATCCTGATGTTCCACGGAGTGGGTGCCCCGGGACTCCCCGCCGAGGTCTTCCGCGAGCAGATCTCGTTCCTTTCACGCCATTTCAGCATTGCGCCGCTCGACGAAGTGGTGCGATCCGGCGGTGCGGCCGCGAACGGCACGCCCAGACTCGCGCTGACGTTCGACGACGGCCTGCGAAACAACTACACAGTGGCGTATCCCGTCCTCAGGGAATTCAACGCGCCCGCGACGTTCTTCGTTTGTCCGGGGCTGATCGAATCGGGACGGTGGCTGTGGAACCACGAATGTCGGGCGCGTCTCGGGTCGATGAGCGGGACGGAAAGACGCCGGTTCGCCGACGCATTGCGCGCGGACGCGGACACGATTGAGGCGATCGTAAGCAAAATGAAATATCTGCCGAACGCGGAGCGCCGGGCCGTCGAGGATGAGTTGCGGCGCCTCACGCCCGGCTTTGCGCCCAGCGAAGCGCAACGCCGCCAGTACGACATGATCAGCTGGGAGGAACTGCGCTCGCTCGATCCGGCACTGATCAGTATCGGCGGGCACTCGACGTCCCACCAGATTCTGCCGAAGCTGAGCGGCGAAGCGCTCGAACGCGAGGTCGCCGAGTGCAGGAGGTTGCTCGAGCGGGGCTTGGGTCGCCCTGTCCGGCATTTCTGCTACCCGGACGGCGCGTACGACGCCGCCGTTCTCGATTGTGTGGGGCGGCACTTCGATCTCGCCGTGACCACCCGCGAGGGATTCATCCCCTCGCCTCCCCGGATTCTCGAGCTGCCGCGCATCTCGATCGCCGACACGCTGCCCGACCTGGCCTGGACGATGCTTCGTCCCGCCGGGTGATCGGGTGATCCTCAATGAAACTCATCGAAGCCCTCGAAATCATCAAGCAAGGTCCGCCGGAGTCGGCCGCGTTCGCGGTCGACCTGGCGTGCGGCTTCACGCCCTTGCACTTTCAGACTTTTCTTCACGCCCACTTGCAGCGCCTTTTTCCAGGTCACAAGGTAGTCGTACGTACGGGGCTGTTCGGCGATCTGTTGGGCAATCTCGAGCGCATCGAGAAGGATCTTCCCGGGAACGTCGTGGCGGTCGTCGAATGGGAAGACCTTGATCCGCGCCTCGGAATCCGCCGGCTGGGCGGCTGGAGTCCAGCGCAGCTCTCCGACATCGTCCACGGCGTCGAGCGGCGGGCCGCGCGCATCGCCGAAACCCTCGAGCGGCTCGGTCGACGGGGCGTCGTCGCGCTATCGCTGCCGACGCTCCCGCTTCCGCCGGCGGCCTTCGTTCCCGGCTGGCAGGCGGGCTCGTTCGAGAGCGATCTGCACGCCGTGGCCGCCGCCCTGGGCGCGAGGCTATCCAGGCTCACCGGGGTGCGCCTGGTCAGCGCGCAACGCCTGCAACGACTCTCCGCGCCGGCTTCGCGATTCGACGTCAAGTCGACGCTACGCGCGGGCTTTCCCTACAGCCTCCCGCACGCGGACACGCTCGCCGGGCTGGTGGCGAGCCTCGTCCGCAATCCGCTCCCCAAGAAAGGGCTCATCACCGACCTCGACGACACGCTCTGGCAGGGAATACTCGGCGAAGTGAACGTGGAGGGCATCGCCTGGGACCTGGACCATTCCGCGCAGAGGCACGGCCTCTACCAGCAGATGCTCGTGTCCCTGGGCGAGGCTGGCGCCTTGATCGCGGTCGCGAGCAAGAACGAACCCGCGCTGGTCGAGCAGGCGTTCCGCGAGGCGGGTCCGATCCTTTCACGGGAGCGGGTTTTCCCACTCGAGGCCAATTGGGGGGCGAAGTCCGCGTCCGTAGCCCGGATACTCAAAGCATGGAACGTCGGCGCGGACAGCGTGGTCTTCGTCGACGACAGTCCGCTGGAGCTTGCGGAAGTAAAGAAGGCCCACCCCGAGATCGAATGCCTGCTCTTTCCCAGGGACGACGACGCGGCGACCTACCAGCTCCTCGAGGCGCTCCGGGACCTGTTCGGCAAGCAATCCGTGTCCGACGAAGACCGCATTCGCCTTTCGAGCCTGCGCAGCTCCCGGGACGCGGAAGAAGCGAGTGCGTCGCAAGGGGGCTCGCCCGAGCAGTTCCTGAAGGAGGCCGATGGAAAGCTGAGCGTTAGCTTCGCCAAGCTGCCGCCCGATCCGCGCGCGCTCGAGCTTCTCAACAAGACCAACCAGTTCAACCTGAACGGCAAGCGCCACAGCGAGGTTTCGTGGGCCGACTATCGAAACGACCCGAAGGTCTTTCTGCTGACCGCTTCGTATGAAGACAAGTTCGGCCCTTTGGGCAAAATCGCGGTGCTAGCGGGAAGAGTCGAGGGGGAAAGGCTGTCAATAGACCACTGGGTCATGAGCTGCCGTGCGTTTTCTCGGCGAGTCGAGCACGGGTGCCTCGAGCACCTGTTCCGCAAATTCAAGACCCAAGAAGCCTGGTTCGATTTCGCGGCGACTTCCCGCAACGGCCCCACGCAGGACTTCTTCAGGGAAATTCTCGGCGTGGTGCCGGGGAAAGGGTTTCCTGTGTCGCGCGAGCGGTTCCTGGAAGCCTGCCCTCCGATCTACCTCACGATAAGAGAGCTCTCGGATGGATGACGTTCAGGCCAAGCTCCGGCGATGCTTTTCGGCGGTCTTCCCTTCCTTGAGCGAGCAGGAAATCGGTCAGGCGGGACTGGAAGCGACCGAAGGATGGGATTCGATCGCCACGGTGACGCTGATAACGATAATCGAGGAGGAGTTCGGGATCCAGCTCGAACCCAGCGCGCTCGAGCGCTTCGTGTCGTTCCGCTCGATTCTCGAGTATTTGACCACGCTCCCGGCGCATCGCTAAGCGCCGTGTCTGATACGATTTCGCGGACCGAGGGCGGAGGTCAAGTGCTGGGCTTGAGCATGCATCACATCGGGTTCGCCGTTTCGGACATCGGCAAGAAGGCGGACGCGTACGTCCAGACCCTGGGATACAAGATCGAGACGGGGATCATCCACGACCCCCTCCAGCAGGCCTACGTGCAGTTCCTGCGCTTTCCCGGTGATCGCGTCTACCTCGAGCTCGTCCAGCCGGACGGCCCGGAGAGCAAGCTGAGCCAGGCCGTCTCCAAGGGAGGCGGGCTCCATCACGTGTGCTACGCCACCGGCGACATCGAGGGAGCGTGCCGGGAATTGCGCGAAGCGGGGATGTTCCTGATCTCGCCGCCGGTGCCGGCCGTCGCGTTCAACGGGCGTCGCATCGCATGGCTGATGGGCAAGGACCGGCTGCTCACCGAGCTCGTCGAGCGCGGCAAGGAAGGCGAGCTCTAGCCTTTGACCCTGGTCGAGTACACCCCGGCGCACTTCGAGCTGCTCCGCAAGGCCGCGGAGCGCATCCGCCCCAAGCACGCGCTCGGGCACAGGCCCTTCGTCGACTACTACTACTCGAGCAGCGACTGGTCCAAGCTGTACCTGATCCTGTCCCCTGACGGGGAAGTCACGGGCACGATGGGCGTGGAGAAGATGCCTTTCGAGTTCGAGGGACAGCCACTCACGCTCGGATTCGGATCCAACTTCCACGCTCTGCAGCAGGGAGTCGGCGGGCTTCTGTTCATGCAATGGGTGAAGTCGTCGGGACTCGCGCTCGAGTACGGCGGCAGCGAGGACGCGCATCGCATCATCCGCCAGCAGAAATGGACCTATTTCCCGGGCGTCGGCATCTACACGCTGAACTACGACTTCCCGCTGTTCTCAGGCGATCGCCTGCATCGCCGCGCCGCGAAGTGGCTGCTCCGTCGCGTCACGCGCAAGAGGCTGTCCTCCTATCGTAGCCGAATCCCGAATGCCGTTCGCGGCCGGCTCGGCGTGCGCGAGGAATCGGAATTTCCCGCCGACATCCTGCCCGGGACGACCCCGTTCCGCCTGCGCCTCGCCCCGCCCGTCGAGTACCTGCGCTGGCGCTACGGCATGCACCTGCCGTTTGCGCGCTACCGGCTGTTCCGGATACTGTCGCGCGGGCGCAGCGCCGGATACGCGATCGTCAACGAGCACCCGGACACGATGATCGTCGCGCACGCCGATGCGGAGGATCCCGAAACGCTCGCCTACGGCGTGCTCCTCAGCGTGCTCCAGGCTGGCGCCGACGACACCTCGCCCCGCAGCGTCCGCCTGGCCTGCTCGCACCCGACGATGGCGGCGATCTACTCGAAATTCGGTTTCAGACGGGGCGACCACGACTATCCACTCGCGATCGGGGGCCTGCGCAAGAAGATCGAGATTCCGCCGGACACGTCGAACTGGTCGGTAAGCTACGACTGGGGCGACAACGGGCTGCTCGGGCCATTCGACGATCGAGGCGCTGCCCGTTGAATCCGCGAGTGGCGAGCACGCGCCGGATGTGCGTGACTTTCGGCCAGATCGGCCAGGCGCGGATGTGGATTTGTGAGGCTACTTGTCGGTATGATGCCACCCGCCGGTCATGGGTCAGGGAGGAAGCATGAATGTCGTGGCAGTCGTGGGGCTGGGCTATGTCGGCCTGCCCCTAGCGGTCGAATTCGGAAAGAAGATCCGCACCATCGGCTACGATCTCAGCGAAGAGAAGGTCGCCAACTATCGGCGCCACGTCGATCCGACCGGCGAAGTCTCGACCGAAGACCTTCGCGCGGCCGGGAAGCTCACCGTCACCTCCAACCCCGCGGAGCTGGCAGCGGCGGACGCCATCATCGTCGCCGTCCCTACCCCGATCGATGCCGCCCGCCAGCCCGATTTTTCCCCGCTCGTGAGCTCGAGCACCACGGTTGGAAAGCACATGAAGCGCGGCGCTGTCGTGGTCTACGAATCGACGGTCTATCCGGGGGCTACCGAGGAAGTGTGCGTTCCCGTGCTGGAGCGGAACTCGGGAATGAAATGGCTCAAGGATTTTAACGTCGGCTACTCACCTGAGCGCATCAATCCCGGCGACAAGGAGCACACGCTCACACGCATCGTCAAGGTCGTGTCTGGAGACACGCCCGAAACCCTGGAAAAGGTAGCGTCGCTCTACGGCATGGTCGTTCTGGCCGGCGTGCACCGCGCGTCGAGCATCAAGGTCGCCGAGGCCGCCAAGGTGATTGAAAACACCCAGCGCGATCTGAATATCGCGCTCATGAACGAGCTCTCGATCATCTTCCGCAAGATCGGCATCGATACGCTCGAGGTGCTCGAAGCCGCCGGCACCAAGTGGAATTTTCTCCCGTTTCGCCCGGGACTGGTCGGCGGTCACTGCATCGGAGTCGATCCCTATTACCTGACCCACAAGGCGGAGATGCTGGGCTACCACCCGGAGGTCATCCTCGCGGGCCGCCGCATCAACGACGACATGGGCAAGTACATTGCCGAGCAAACCGTGAAGGAGCTGATCCGCAGCGGCCACGCGGTGAAGGGCGCCCGGGTCAACGTGCTCGGTCTCACCTTCAAGGAGGATGTCCCCGACCTGAGGAATTCGCGCGTGATCGACGTGATCAACGAGTTGCGGAGCTTCGGAATGGAGGTTTTCGTTCACGACCCCGTTCCGGATGCCCAGCACGCGGTGCACGAATACGGGATCGAGCTGAAGTCCTGGGACGCGCTGCCCCGCGCCGACGCGATGGTCGCAGCCGTGGCGCACAGGCGCTTCCTGAAGCTGCGCCCCGCGGACCTCGCGGCGAAGCTCGCGCCCGGGGGCTGCTTCATCGACGTCAAGGCGCGTTTCGATGCCGCTGCGCTGGAGGCAGCCGGCCTGTCGGTGTGGCGTTTGTAGCGGGCGCGTCGTCGGCGCGTTCAGGATAGTGCGTCCGGCCGCCGCGCGGGCGCGGCTTGAGCCTTCGACCGCGCGAGCTGATCGATACTGCTCGCGATCTGCCGCAGAGGACCCTCGGCCTCGGGTTCCGGCATGGTGAAGGGATCACGTATCTCGGGAGAGCCCGAGAACGGCCCGAGCAGGAAGGTCTTCGATCGCGCGTCGGGAAACGCGCTCAGCAGATCCTCGATGTTCTCGCCGTCCATCACAAAGATCGCGGTCGCCCACTCAATTGTCATCGCATCGACTGTTTTCGACCGATGGTTTCCCAGATCCCCGCCCAGGCGGTGGGCGAGAGTCCGGAAGCGCGTCGGAGTCCTTCGGTTGCCGAACACATGGAATCCGGCGGACCTGGCCGGCGACCCGTTCCTGATCCGGGAATTCCAGTAAGCCTCGGCAAACGGGCTTCTGCAGATGTTGCCGTAGCACAGGAAGAGCACCTGCCTGAGATCCGGCCCGCCCCTTGCGTGCTTCCTGTTGAACTCCCGCACTAGGCGGGTCCGATGAAGCTTTCGGCTGAGCTTCTGCCACAGCGAATTGAGCACCCGCTCGAACCCGTGAACCGTCTGGAGAATCCCGGGGATCGGGTCACTCGGCCAGAAGTAGTCGTAGCGGACGTTGGGGGAGAAGAACAGCCCGACGAAATCGAGCAAGGCCCTGGCTTTCCCTGGCGGGCGCACGCCGCGAACGGGCCCACCCGCCTTGAAGATGGACCAGAGATAGTTGAGCTCGCCCGGATAGACGTTGCGGCAGCGCAGGCCCACCGGGTAGTTTGCCGGGTCGGCGCCTGGCCGAATGCCCGCATGGCACTCGATCAGCTTCTTGGGGAAATCGACGCCCGCGTGCAGCGCCAGGGCGAGCGAACCCCAGAGGCGGCCGTTGATCTCGATGAAATGGCGTGCGCCGGATTCGTCGGACCTGAACTCGACCATCGCGACGCCTTCGAACCCGATGGCCGAAAGCAGCTTCGACGCATCGCCGATCATTTGCGGACTGCGCACGCTCCTGCGGAGCGAGGACCAT
>Ga0137410_10000391_pt1 | contig 30941 bp, 22 predicted proteins | sample CZODoug1_16funga_FD_108878 | JGI IMG/M metagenome (GOLD analysis project Ga0137410, IMG submission 108878) | Vadose zone soil fungal communities from Angelo Coast Range Reserve, California, USA - CZODoug1_16fungal (Illumina Assembly) | ecosystem: Environmental > Terrestrial > Soil > Vadose zone... | reverse complement strand
GGAGACATCACCGGCGCCATTCGACAAGGCGCGGAAAAAGTGGAGAGCAGCGCGGTCCTATACGACGTCCGGCCGATGGGTGAAATTGTTTCTCGTTCGATTTCCACTCAGCGGCTGACCATGTTTCTTCTCAGCGTATTCTCCGCGCTGGCGCTCATTCTTTCCGCGGTCGGGATTTACGGCGTGATTTCCTATCTGACCGGCCAGCGGACGCACGAAATTGGAGTTCGCGTAGCGTTGGGCGCCTCCAGTAGAGATGTCTTGCAGATGGTGTTGGGACAGGGGCTGAAGATCACGCTGATCGGGGTCGGAATCGGCGTGGCCGCCGCGTTTGGATTCACGAGGCTCATTACCACATTGATTTATGGAGTCGGAGCTGCCGACCCGGTCACATTTGCGGCTGTCGCCATTCTCCTGTCGGCGGTTGCTGCGTTTGCCTGCTACATACCGGCGCGCCGGGCCATGCGCGTGGACCCGATTGTGGCGCTGCGTTACGAATAAGAGGATCCCAGCGCGCCGCAGAATGGGTCCTTGGCGGCCAGGCTGAACGGCTGACTTGACGTGTTCTTGCCGCACGGTTAGGCTTTCGGGGATGTAGTTGTCCGAGCAGTTCGTCGCGGGAAGCCAACGCGAACAGGTACTCGTGGCAGACACTCCTCTTCAGGTCACCGGCCGCCAGACGAAACAGGAAGAAGCCGTCTCCGTGGCCGATGCATTGGGGGAGGCGGCAAAACGAGCGGTGGCCGCCGTTCAGGACTACGCTCTCCTCTCCGGGCGCGCAGTGGTCAACATCTTCACAAGCCCGCACTACTTCCAAGACACACTGGAACAGATGGATTTTATCGGCGCGGGATCGCTGCCGATCATTTTGTTGTCGGGATTCTTTATCGGCGCGGTGATGGTGCTGCAGACGGGATCGCAATTTATCCGTTTTGGACAGACATCGCTGACCGGCGACGTCGTGGCGATTGCGCTGGTGCGTGAACTGGGGCCGGCGTTTACGGGTTTGCTGGTAACGGGACGATGCGCAACGGGCATCGCCTCGGAACTGGGGTCGATGTTGGTGACGGAACAAGTGGACGCCATGCGAGCTATGGGCACGGATCCCAGCCGCAAGCTGGTGGCGCCGCGCTTGCTAGCCGCGCTGCTGATGATGCCGCTGTTGACCGCGCTCATGGATTTCATCGGTCTGATGGGAGGATGCGCGGCATCGGTGTTTTCGCTGCGGCTGGGCGCAGTGGAGTTCTGGCGGCGGGCGATTGATGCGCTGGATTTCGCAGACTTGATGCAGGGGTTTTCGAAGCCGGTAGTGTTCGGCTTCATTTTGGCCACCATCGGGTGCTACAAGGGACTGACGGTGCGGGGGGGAACGCAAGGTGTCGGGCGTGCCACGACGTCGGCGGCGGTGGTGGGCTCGGTGCTGATCATCGTGGCCGACGCGTTCTTGACCAAGCTTTCGCTGTTTCTCTCCGACAAAGTTTTCTGATGACGAGGCCAGAGCGTTCGAATCCTCCAGGACGTTTCGTTCCCGATACACAGAGCATTTACCGCTATAATCACGAATTGGATTCATGAGCACGCTGGCAAAAGAGGGGCTGGGATTCGAACCAGCCATCACGTTCGAAGACGTGTGGGTGGGATTCGACGAGGGCCAAGTCCTGCGCGGAGTGACGTTCCAGGTGCAGGAGCGGGAGACGCTGATCCTGCTGGGTGAAACGGGAACGGGAAAAACGCTGACACTGAAGATGGCCGCGGGGCTGCTGACGCCCAACAGCGGGAGCGTCATCGTGCTGGGCAATGAGATCTCGGAGATGAGCGAAGAAGAGTTGCTGCCGTTTCGGCGGAAAATTGGATTTGTGTTTCAGGAGGGCGCGCTATTCGATTCAATGTCGGTCGCAGACAATGTGGCGTACCGGCTTCGCGAGGACCGCGTCCCCGAGGAAGAAATCGAGTCCAGAGTTGTGGAAGTTCTAAGATTCGTCGAGTTGGAACACACGCTGGACTTCTTTCCTTCGGAACTCTCGGGGGGCATGAAGCGACGCGTCTCCATTGCCAGGGCGCTGATTAACCGCCCGCCCATCGTGCTATACGATTCGCCGACGGCGGGACTCGACCCGGTGACGTCGCAGACGATCATTACACTGATTCTAAGGCTGCGCGATGAGTATGGCGTGACGGCGCTGCTGGCGACGCACCGCTTGCAGGACGGATTTGCGCTGGCGAATTTTCATTTCGATCCAGAAATCAGGCGAGTTGTTCGCAACGACCAAAATGGAAGCGCGGCGGCGGGCACGAACCCGGCTAGGACACGATTCCTGGTTTACCGGGACGGCGGCATCTATTTCGAAGGCGAACCCGGAGAGATCGCCCGCTCGGAAGACCCATATTTGAAGCGCTTTCTGGAGTAATTTTAGAGTAATCTGTTTCAAAGTAGCGAAGGAGGGAAGTAGCGATGGCGAGTCGAAAACAACTCACGTGGACGGAATTGCGCGTTGGCCTCTTCGTGCTGGTTGGCCTTTTCGTGCTTGCGGCGGGAATTTTCTATGTGACCGGCAGCGGGGGATTTTTGGGGCCGAAATACCGGTTGAAAACTTATCTGCCGGAAGTGGCAGGTTTGACGAGTGGGGCGCCGGTGCGCCTGGACGGAGTGGAAGTGGGAAACGTGGAATCGATCCGGCTGTTGCCGCGGACGGCGGGCAAGCCGCTGGAAAAGAACAAGAATATTGAAGTGGTGATGCGCGTAGACAAGCGATATCAGAGTGACATCCTGACGGATTCCACCGCGAGCCTAGTCACGGAAGGGCTTTTGGGTAACCGATATGTGTACCTCACCCGAGGTTTCACGGGAACTCCCATCGGCGACGCCGGAGTGATTCCCGGGGTGGAAGAGAAAGCCATGAAGGAAGTTGTGGAGAGGAGCGCGGAGGTGCTGGGAAACCTGAATGCGCTTTCGGAGGAGGTGCGCGACCTGATCGAGGGCGTGCAGGAAGGGAAGGGCTCGCTGGGAAAACTGTTGACGGACGAACAGGCGTACAACCACTTGAACAGCATGCTGGCGAAGGGCGACGTTATGCTGACGAACATTCAGGCGGGCCAGGGGACGCTGGGGAGACTGGTGGCCTCGGATGAGATGTACACGAAAGTGGACAAAGGGTTGGACAACGTAAACGTGATTCTGGCGGACGTGCGGGCGCAGAAGGGAACGATCGGGAAATTGATGTATGACCCTACTCTCTACGAGCAGGCAAAGGAGGCGGTGGCGCACGGGAATGCCATGCTGCGCGACGCGCGCGCCGGCAAAGGTACGCTGGGCAAGCTGGCAACCGACGACGCGCTTTACAACAAGCTTCGCGATACGAGCGCGAACCTGGCGACTGCGTCGGCGAAACTGAACGAAAACACGACAACGGTTGGGAAACTTTTCTCCGACCCGAAGTTGTACGACAACCTGGCGGGTTTGACGGGAGACATGCGGCTGCTGATGGGGGATTTCCGGCAGAACCCGAAGAAGTTTCTGCACATTAAAGTCACGATTTTCTAAATGACTCGCTGCCGCTTTGCCGGGAGTGGCCGCGTATGTTGTAATGCCACAGTAACAATGAAGGACTAATGTCCCAAAATGCCCCAGGGCCAGCTGGCGAGCTTCTCTGAAATAAGATGACGGAAATACAAGACGTCGTACAAAAGGCGCCGCGGACCGAGCCGGCGAAATCCACACTTCCTCAACCCGGCAAACCTGTTCCCAGCCGGGCCTATCCGGGCGCATTGATTGTGGTGGAAGGAACAGACGGGTCGGGCAAGAGCACGCAGCTCTATTTGCTCAAGCGTTGGCTGGAGATCGGCGGATACCGGCTGCATTTCACGGAATGGAATTCCTCGCCGCTGGTGAAATCCGCGACGCGGCGCGGGAAGCAGCGGCGGTTGCTGACGCCGACGACGTTTTCCCTGCTGCACGCGGCGGATTTTGCGGACCGCTGCGAGCGGCAGATCATGCCGTTGCTTCAGGGCGACTACCTGGTCCTTGCCGATCGCTATGTTTACACGGCGTTTGCGCGGGATGCGGCGCGAGGCTGTCCGGCGCGATGGTTGCGAAATCTGTACCGTTTTGCGCCGGTTCCGGACATCACATTCTATTTTCGCGCGCCGCTGGACGTGGCAGTGCATCGCATCTTGAGTGGACGTCCAAAACTGAAATACTACGAAGCTGGCATGGATCTGGGGATGTCGTACGACCGCGCAGAAAGTTTCCGATTGTTCCAGGCGCGGATTTTGGAGGAGTACGACAAAATGGTGGACACCGACAATTTCGTGGTGCTGGATGGCACACTGCCGGTGAACAAGCTGCAAAAGCAGATGCGCGACATCGTGGCTTCAAAAATCGATCTCAAGCGGTTCGCTCCACACGTTCCGGAACCGGAGTGACCATGCCAGACCAGGAAAAAGAAAAAACGGCAACTGCGAATCCCCCTGCGGAAACTTCCACACCCACATCACCCCCAGCAGCACCTACTGCCGCAAAAACGACGGCGCCGACCGAAGATGCTTCATCGCAATATTTTTTTGGAGAGCCGCTGGTCGGATTCGATCCGAGCGAGATTACCGGCAATCTAATCGTGATCGAAGGGATGGACGGATCGGGACGATCGACGCAGATTGCGCTGCTGCAGGAGTGGCTGGAATCGGAAGGCTTTGCGGTACAGACGAGCGGCTTGCGCCGTTCGAATCTGGTGGGACGCGACATCGATGAACTTCTGGCCAAGAACGCCGCGACGCGGCTGACGCTGGCGCTGATGTACGCAACGGATTTTTTCGACCAGGTGGAACACCGCATTCTGCCGGCGCTGCGATCCGGCACCATCGTGCTTGCGGATCGATTTATTTTCACGCTGATTGCGCGCGGCGTGGTGCGGGGCATCAATCGAGATTACATGAGCGGGCTCTACGCGATGGCGCTGCGGCCGCACCTGACGTTCTGGCTGAACGTGCGGCCGGAGACGGCGTTCGGACGAGAATTCAAGAAGGCGCAAGCGATCAGCTATTGGGAGGCCGGACGGGATATGTCGCTTTCGCACGATCTCTACTGGTCTTTTATCCGCTATCAGACGATGATCAAGCGCGAATTCGAAGTCATGGCCAAGAAGCACAACTTCATTGAGCTGGACGGCGAGGCCAGCGTCTCGACCGTCAACAAGCAACTGCGCCAGCGCATCGCCGAACAATTGGGAATTCGCGCGACGAAGTACGCTCCTTCCGCCGCGCTAGCTCACCTCTGGCGGTAGACTCCAGAATGTCTGAACCGGTTCATATTGCCGCCATCGACGCCGGCTCGAACGCAGTGCGCCTGTCCGTGGCGCGTGCCTACTCCGCACTGGATATCGAACCCGTGCACACAGAACGTTACCCGATCCGTCTGGGCGAAAGCGTTTTCGTGCGGCCCCGCTTCAGCGAAAAGATTTTCAAGAAAGCCGCGAAGGCCTTCCGGCATTTCCACGAAGTGATGGCGGAATTCGGGGTCACGCGTTACCGCGCCGTCGCCACGAGCGCGACACGCGAAGCGCGAAACCGCAAAGCGTTTGTGCGCCGCATCAAGCAGAAATCTGGAATTGTACTGGAAGTGATCAGCGCGGCGGAGGAAGCCCGCTTGGGCAGAGAAGCGGTCATCGCCGCGCTGGGACCAGAGACCTCGCCACGGTGTATCGCGGATTTGGGTGGAGGAAGCTTGGAGATCAGCATCCTGCGGGACCACACCGTGGAGCAGAGCGCGCAATTGCCCGTGGGAACGGTGCGACTGATAACAACGCTGGACCTTCGGGGGGTGATTCGTCCAGCGGAGGCGGAGCAAGTGCGGCGATACGTGCGTGCGCTGCTGGAGTCCAAGCTGACGCCTCGACCAAGTCTGGGCGAGGGCATAGCCGTGGCGCTGGGAGGGAACGCGGAAACGCTGGCGAGCATCGCGCCGGGCCCGCGCCAGCACGGCCTGCAAACCATGGAACTTGCGCTCTTGCGAGAACGTCTGCCGGACATTCTCAGCCGGGACGTCCGCGAGCGCATGAAGGCGTACGCGGTGCGGCGGGACCGTGCCGATGTGATGGGCGTCGCGGCCATCACGTTCCTCACGCTAGGGCGGTACCTAAATCTGCGCACGTTTGCGTTGCCGGGCGTGGGCGTGCGCGAAGGGCTGCTGCAGGAAATTGCGCGGGAAGCGTTCTCGCGCAAGGAGCCGCATCGGTACGACGCCAAAGCCCGACAATTGCTGGTGGGCACGCGCAGTTTTGCGCGGCGGCTTGGATATGAACAGCAGCACGCGGAACATGTGCGCGAACTGAGTATCCAGCTATTCGATCAGTTGCAGGCGGTACATCATATGCCGGCACATTCGCGAGTGTTGCTGGAAGCCGGCGCGCTCCTTCACGATACCGGGCACATGATCAGCCATCGCGGGCATCAAAAGCACGGGGAGTACCTGGCGCTGAACGGCGATATCGTTGGACTCGACGGCCGCGACCGTGCCATCGTGGCGGCGCTGGTGCGCTATCACAACCGAAAGTCGGAGCCTGCCGGACATCACCCCGGCTACTCAGCCCTTGAGGATACGGACAAGCCCATCGCCAGAAGGCTTGCCGCGATTCTAAGAATTGCGGAGGCGCTCGATCACTCGCATCGGCAGCGCGTATTGAAAATCCGCACTACCTTTCAGCGAGGCGCGGTTTGCCTGCAGCTGTACACACGCGGAGATGCCACGGAAGACCTGCGCGACGCGGGCCGCAGCGCGGAACTCTTTGAAAAAGAATTTCACGTGAAGATTTATTTCCGGCAGCCGGAGGCGAGTTGACGGTTCGCCGTTGAAAATCGACAGCCAGGAAAGAAGTCCAGTGGTTTTGCCAGCGTTACCCGCAGCGGTTATTCTAACGGCCAGTTGAGAGGTAATCATGCAACTCTACATCGTCCGGCACGGGATCGCCGTTGACCGTGAAGATCCGAAGTGCCCTCCCGACCCCGAGCGGTATTTGACCGAGGAAGGCGTCGAGAAGACCAAACAGGTTGCGAGGGGCGTCGCGGCGCTCGGAGTGACGGGCGATCTGTTCCTGACAAGTCCGTACGTGCGCGCGGCGCAAACGGCGGAACTTTTTGCGAGCGCACTCGATTATGCCAAGCAGAAAATCCGGCGGACTGATTTGCTGCTGCCGGGATCGGAGCCTTCGTATCTTTTTCGGGAGCTTGCCAAGCAGAAGCAGGCGTCCGCGGTCTTTCTGTTTGGGCATGCGCCGCAGCTCGATGACCTCATCGCCACGGCGCTAGGCTCGAAAAAACATCTCACTTCGTTGAAGAAGGCAGGGGTGGCATTCGTTGAGTTGAAACGGCTATCGCCGCCGATTGGTGAATTGGTGTGGTTGGCGACGCCGAAGCTGCTGCGGCGAGCGGGGAAGTAGAGTGACGGGCCCTTTTTAGTCGGAAGCCAGTACCGAGAATTCCGGAACCTGCCGGGGCGTGAGGGCAACGACTTTTTCCGGCTTCGCGGCAGCCTTCACGATCAAAGGCGTGCCCAGATACTCTTCCAAGAGATGCTTGCCTGCGGCAAGGCGCGCGGCGGTTTCGACATCGTCGGCCAGGCCAGGCACCCGCAGAACGAGAGCGTCCGTGGACTTCTCGGCGCGAAATCCCGCACCAGTGGCAACACCGCATTTGCGAAGAGCGCGCGCCAAACGCAAGACTCCAGCCAGGGCGCGGACGCTGTTCTGTTGCTCGGCGGATAGCTTCGAAAAATGGCCGTCCTTGGCCCGGGGTTCGGCTCCGCGATGGTAGCGGACCGCTAGAGCAAGCAACTCCCAATCATCGCTGCTCCATCCCGGTGGGACAGGGAGACCCAGAAGAAATTTGCGCGCGGCTTTTTGAGGTGGCTTGCCGGTATCCGCGTCGCCGACGCCGTGCAGGCGAGCCGCAGCGAGCAGGATGCGGCGGTGAGTCGCGTCGCTGAATACAGAAGCGGCGCCCGCACGTTTGAAGGCGTCAAAGAGGGCGATGGCGGCGCGGGAAATTTGTGAAGTGCGGCGCACATGCGGATCAATGGCGCGGGCCGTCGCGCGCAAGCGAGCCAGAGCGGCGGCTTCGACACGGCCATTCGTGGGGAGGCCGGAACGCCAGACGTTCCAGAGGCTGGTCTTGCCAAGAGTAAGCTGACGATACGTCTCGATGCGTTCGCCGCGCTCGCGCTCGATGAATTCGTGCCAGAGTTTCAGAGAGTCTTCGGTTTCGTGGAAGTCCGACTTCCTTACAACTTCCGCGAGAACGTCCAGGTCGTGAATTTCGCCAAGCAGGTCTTGAAGGCGCTTGAGATTATCGCTCCAAACGGCGTAGTGCTCCGGGAGCAGGCTTTCGACCGTGTAGCGAAAACGCTTCAACCCAATGCGCAGTGCGTGCCAGGGCTTGGGTTTCTCCGTGCGCAGAGCCTTGGAGTGAAGCTCCCTGGCGTTTTCGAATCGTTCCAGCGCGAGGCATTCGGCGGCGAGACCGCCGATGGGCACGAGGCGGGAGCGCTGGCGCAGCGCGCGTTCGAGGCGCTTCCAGGATTTCTGATCGAATTTGTCGGCCAGGCGCAGCGCGTTCGCTCGTAGCTTCGGTTCGCTGGATTCGAACGAGGCTTGCAGATGAGTGCGGACGGGATCGGTTTCCGGAGCGAGCTTCTTTACCCACTCTTCCATGACTTGAGCGTCGCGAAGCGCGCCGAGCCCGCGGAAGAGTTTGCGGGCGACTTTGCGCATCGCCGGCCAAGCGGGATCGGAGTCCACCTCTTCCATGACCGCCGCGACCGAACGGCACCGGCGAATGGCCACGCGAAGATCGTGGACGGCGTCCGGATCCGGAGAGGAACGAACGTTTTCCAGCTCCCCGACGACGCGGTCCATCCAAAACGAAAGACCGCGATGCTCCGGGTGAGAACCGGATGCCAGCGGTGTTACGGTTGCCATGTACGGCCTCGGAAATCCGTTCGGATGTCCTCGTTGCGAGAAGACCCCTGCCGAACGGGCCTTATAGGCTAACGCCAGGGTGTAGCGGAGTCTAGCCGTGGGGCTGTGGAAAAGTCCCCGGGACATGAGAATCATGCTGACAGCCTTGAGGAAGCCATTCTTGGTCCGTGATCCGCCCTCAAGCGCCTTCTAGTGCTTTCCTATTATTGCTGTCCCTGTTTGCCGTCTGTACAGTTTCGCCCAACCGGGGCTGAACCTTATCTCTCACGCAGGCTGAACTGATCATTTATGCGCCCGGAATTACTTGCTTTCTAGCGAGCTTTTTTGGAGGGACAAACCGCATGAGGCGATCCTGCGTGCTGCTACTTCTGTTTGGCGTGGCGCTGCCCGGATTTGGTCAGAGCAACTACGCCGCTCTCACGGGTACGGTCACGGATTCGCAGCATCTCCCCATCGCGGGGGCCGCAGTGGAGCTCGTTGCCGCGAGCACGGGAGCAATCCGCCGCGTCGCCACCAACCAACAGGGACTCTTCGAGGCGCCCGCACTTTTGCCCGATGACTACGAACTCAAAGTCGAGGCATCCGGCTTGGCTACGGCAAAGCAGTCCTTTCGGCTGGAGGTAGGCCAGAAGCTCGCTCTGGATATCACACTAAGGGTTGGTTCCGTCGCGGAAGGAGTAAGAGTCACTGCCGGCAGCGAAGTTTTGCAAACGACCGACGCCAGCGTCGGAGAAGTTGTCGAGCCCACGTCCATTCGCGAACTGCCGCTGAATGGGCGCATGCTGATTGACCTGGTGCTTACGGTGCCCGGCGCTCACATTGGCTTTGGGGCGCAGACGGGATCCACGAATCCTCTTTACTGGCGCCCGGGCCAGAGGTCCGCCGTGGTGATCGGCGGCAGCCGCGCGAATGCCAACTTTTTCCTGCTTGACGGAGCTACAAACACCGATCCGACATTCAACACTCAGAACTTGAGCCCTTCGCCGGATGCGGTCAAGGAATTTCAAGTGGAAACAAGCAGTTACACGGCCGATATGGGAGGTGCAGGCGGCGGACAGATCAATATCGTCACGCATTCCGGCTCCAGCCAATACCACGGAACGGTCTACGAATTTCACCGCAACGGCGCGTTGGATGCGAGCACGTTCGAATCCATGGGCAACAATCACTTGGTGCAAAATAATTTCGGCGCCTCGTTCGGCGGCCCGCTCTTCGGGAAGAAAACGTTTTTCTTTGTCAATTATGAGGGTCTGCGCCTGGCGCAGGCAGACGCCCAGATATTGACTGTTCCCACGCAAGCCGAAATCATGGGCGATTTCAGCATGAGTAGCGTGAAAATCTACGACCCGACCAAGGCGGTCGCGAATCCGAATTACAACCCGGGGCTGCCGACCGGGCCATCAAATTTTCCGTACACTCGCTCCCAGTTTCCGAACAATCAAATACCGTCGGACAGAATCAATCCGCTTCTCGAAAGCTTCTTGCTGCAATACCTGCCTATGCCGAACATGATGATGGCGGCGGGGGCTGCGGATTCCAGCAACTACCTCGATGTGCGTAATGAAACGCACTTCCAGGACCAGGGCACATTTCGCGTGGACCATAACTTTGCGAACGGCGACACCCTGCTCGCACGCTACTCTGCCGGTGGCGAAAATGGATTCTCCCCCAGCAGCGGCATAACTGCCACGACGGAAAACCTGCCCGGTTTTGGCGTGAACTTTAACAACCTCTCTCAGCAGGCGGTCGGGTCCTGGAACCATGTTTTTGCAGGCAATAGAATCAATACTGTCTCGCTGGCGGTCTCGCGTCTTTCCATGGACCGCACATCGCAGAACGACGGAGTCAACGATATCGTCAGCGCGCTGGGCATTCAGGGAATCGGGTTCGGGGGCAAGAACGCCTGGGGCGCACCGTGGTTCGCCGTCCAGGGATACACGGGAATCGGCGACACGTTTGCGGCAACACCGATGCATGCCTGGGACACCACGATTGAAGTGCGGGATAGCTATGCGTGGCAGCGCGGCCGCCACGCCATGAAATTCGGCGGTGAATTTCACCGCTATATCTGGCCGATGTGGGGATTCTTCCAAAATCGCGGTTTCTACCAGTACACCACGGGGTACACGACAGAATTTGGTTTCAATGACGGCAGTGGCTCCGGACTGGCCAGCATGCTGCTCAGCCTACCCGCGGTGAAACAACGCCAGGCTGGCATACCGCAAATGGATTTGCGCGCATGGGGAACTGCGGCGTTCGCCGAAGACAGTTGGCAGGTGACGCCAACAACGACACTCAACATTGGCTTGCGATATGAGTACACTAGTCCGCTTTACGACAAGCAGAACACCAACACGAACCTGATTTTTAATAATGGTGTTCCGTCCGTCTTCATCGGCGGCCAGCTGGGTTACCCGCGGGGCCTGATGTACGCCAACAAACACAACTTTGCGCCGCGTCTGGGAATTGCCAAGCATCTTCCAAACAAAGGCCTTGTGTTCCATGCGGCCTATGGAGTCTTTTTCACGCCGGTGGATCTCAACACCTGGTGCAACCAGAGGCACAACGTCCCTTACGTTTTCCCTGAGACGCAGCAAGCCGACAACTTCACGCCGCCGGCGGCGCTCTTCAATACGGGAATGAATTTCGGCACTCCCGTTCTGGGAACGGGCACCCTAACGCCCACAACAGTGAGCTTCACAGCCTTCGATTCCCACGCGCCCGCACAGTATGTTCAGCAATGGAACGGTTCCGTGCAAAAGAGCTTCGGGCAAAACACATCGCTGGAAGTCGGCTACATCGGCTCGCGCGGTTTTCACCTGCAAAGAGCGCACTTGATCAACAACACTCTTCCAGGGCCGGGTCCTCTTGCTCCGCGACGCCCCTTCAAGACACTTACGTTTGTGCCCGGCACAGTGTTGACACCGAGCAGCACCACTGCGGTCGTGCAAAGCGAAACTTTTCCCGTCAGCACCATAAATTTGCTGGAAAATACGACGCAGAGTTGGTACGACGCAGGCTTCATAAATGTGCGCCGCCGCTATTCTCATGGCCTCAGCTTTTTGGCCAACTACACACTAGCCAAGAATCTGACTAACGCGCCGGACTTCCGTTCTCCCATGGACGAATCGACGATTCCGCAAGACAACAGGAACCTAAACCTCGAGAAAGGCCCGGGCTGTGATGTCCGCCACCGCTTCGCCCTGAGCAGCGTTTACGATATTCCGGCTCTCCGGCGGCGGGAATGGGTTCGTCTAGTCACTCAGGACTGGCATTTATCGACGATCTACCAGGTTCAATCGGGAATGCCGTTCACCGTCTCCGTGTTCGGGGACACTGCGAACTCCGGGACGGTGCTGGGTGAGAATCCGATACGCGCCAATGCGACTGGCCAGCCCTTGTTTAGGCCGGGCACACACACCGCCGCGGAGTGGTTCAATCCGGCGGCATTTGCGGCGCCCCCGGCCTTTACGTATGGCAACGCGGGGCGCAACTCCGTCTATGGCCCGCCCCTGCAAACCCTGGACTTCGCGCTGGCGCGAGCCTTTCGCATCAGCGAGAGATCCAATTTCCAATTCCGGGCCGAAGCCTTCAACGCTCTGAACAAGATAAATCTGGGCACGCCGAACCGCTTCGTGAATACGCCGCAGTTCGGAACCATCACTATGGCAATGACGCCCGGGCGAGAAATCCAATTGAGCGCCAGAGTTTCGTTCTAAGATTCCGGAAATTACCAGTCACCGCGTAACGGCGTGAAGCCTTGAGTGCGGGCGGCGTGCGTGCTATTTTGAATTGATAGCCCGGAGTGGCGGAACTGGCAGACGCGCTGGACTCAAAATCCAGTGGTACCTAGTACCGTGTGGGTTCGACCCCCTCCTCCGGGACCATCTCCTGATTCCCCAAGCCAACGTAGAAATTCCAGTTCAAGTGCCACGCGAGGGGTTCGCAAAAAAAGAACGTGTTTCAAGCATTTAAACGGTTTAATATCAGTTCTGCCCGTCGTTTGAGACGGATTGTTGCGGTCGCTAGTGCGAAACAGTTCGACGTCGAAGGAGCCTCATGCCACGCTTGCGTCCCTTGTACCTCTTTGCTCTAGCGCTGTTCACGATTCCAGGCTGCGGCAGTTATGCCGCCGATAAGGCGAGTGAGAGCCCCGCGCGTGTGTATTTGCATAAGAATTGGCAGATTCAGTCGTCGTGCGACGTGAACGCCGCCGGTGAGCAGATTTCCTCGGCTGGTTTTGATGCGCAGGGCTGGCATAAGGCAGACATTCCGGCAACGGTGGTGGGCGCGCTGGTCACGGACAAGACGTATCCCGATCCAAACTATGGAACAAATTTGAAGTCCTTTCCAGGGATGAATTATTCCGACAAAAATCTTTTTGCCAATCAGGACATGCCGGAGGGCAGCCCTTTTCGCTGCTCGTGGTGGTATCGCACGGAGTTCACGCCGCCTGCTGGGGATTTGAAGAAAACGTTGTGGCTCAATTTTCTCGGTATCAACTACCGCGCGAACATCTGGGTCAATGGGCGCAAGGTGGCGGATGCGAATGATGTAGCCGGTACTTATCGCTCCTACGAATTCGACGTGAGCAGGTTTTTGCAGCCGGGAAAGGCAAATGCGATCGCGGTCGAGGTCTTCGCTCCGGAAAAATACGATCTGGGCATTACATGGGTAGATTGGAATCCGACACCGCCCGATAAGGACACGGGCATTTGGAAGGAAGTTTTTCTGAGATCGAGCGGGGATGTGGCGGTGCGGAATCCTTTCGTGGCCTCGAAGCTAGATGCGAAATACAGGACCGCCGAGCTGACCATCAGCGGTGAATTGCGCAATGTTTCGCATGATCCGGTGAAAGGCGTGCTACACGCGGAGGTCGACGGAATCGAGTTGCAACAGCCTGTGGAACTGAACGGCGGCGAATCGAAGATCGTGAAGTTTGCGCCGGAACAATTTACGAAGTTAAAGCTGGCGCATCCGCGGTTGTGGTGGCCATATCAGATGGGGACGCCGCATCTTTATACGGCGAAGTTGACCTTCGAGATTGGCAAGCACGTTTCGGATGCGGCGAGCGTGACGTTTGGAATACGCGAGGTGACTTCGGAACTGACGGACCAGGGACATCGCTTGTTCAAGATCAACGGGAGAAAGGTGTTGATCCGCGGGGCGGCTTGGGCGCCGGATCTTCTTTTCCGGTGGTCGTCGGAGCGGCTGGATGCGGATCTGGCATACGTGCGCGACATGGGCATGAACACCATCCGCCTGGAAGGGCGTCTGGATCGCGACGAGTTTTTCGAGAAAACGGACCAACTGGGGATCCTGGTCATGCCCGGGTGGACGTGCTGCGACGCCTGGGAGAAGTGGGATCACTGGCAAGGCGATCAGAACAGAATTGCGGCGGCATCTTTGCGTGACCAAATCACCCGGCTGCGGAATCATCCGAGCGTCTTTGTATGGTTGAACGGCAGCGACAATCCGCCGCCGGCGGACGTCGAAAGAATGTATCTGAACATCGAGAAAGAGATGCAGTGGCCAAATCCTACCGTCTCATCCGCTTCGGAACAGAAGGCTCCTGTGAGCGGCGATTCCGGCGTAAAAATGACCGGCCCTTATGAGTACGTGCCTCCGGTGTACTGGTTGGCTGACACGCAGGCGGGCGGCGCTTACGGCTATAACACGGAGACAAGTCCGGGGCCGGCCATTCCGCTGCGGGAATCGCTGGAGAAATTCATCCCCAAGGATCATCTCTGGCCGATCGATGACGTTTGGAATTATCACGCGGGCGGCGAGCGCTTCACGACGGTCAATGTTTTTACCGAAGGCTTGAACCGCCGATATGGGCAGGCGACCTCACTGGATGATTACGAGCGCAAGGCCCAGGCAATGACCTACGACGGTCAGCGCGCGATGTTCGAAGCTTACGCGCGGAACAAATACACTTCCACGGGCGTGATTCAGTGGATGCTGAACAACGCGTGGCCTTCGCTGATCTGGCATCTCTACGACTATTACCTTGTGCCGGCGGGCGGGTATTTCGGAACCAAGAAAGCCTGCGAGCCTGTCCACGTCCAATATTCTTACGACGACAATTCCGTCGCAGTGGTCAACGGAACCTACGAGCCGCTGAAACGAATGAAAGTCAGCGCGAAAATCTACAGCCTCGATGCCAAGGAAAAGGGTTCGCGCGAGGCGACAATGGATTTGGGGGCGGACAGCAGCACGAAAGCGTTCGATCTCGCGAATCCGGATGGACTGACGCCGACCTATTTCCTGAAGCTTGAGCTCCATGACGCGGCTGGAAAGATGGTCAGCGAAAATTTCTATTGGTTGTCGACCAAACCGGACGTGCTTGACTGGGCGAAGAGAAGCGACACCGTCTACACGCCGCAGAAAGAATTCGGCGACCTCACCGGTCTAAACAGTCTTCCCAAAGCAAAAGTGGCGGTCACCAAAACGGTGCGCGTAAGTGGAGGCAGCTCCACGTTCGCGGTGGTAGCCGAGAACAAGAGCGGCAGCGTGGCGTTCATGGTTCATCCGCGGCTAACACGCGGCAAAGGCGGAGATGACGTGACTCCCGTTTTCTGGAGCGATAACTATTTCTCGCTGATGCCGGGAGAGAAGAAAGCGGTGACAGCAAGATTTGATTCTGCTTCGCTCCATGGTGCCGCACCGGAACTGGTGGTAGAGGGCTGGAACGTGGAGCTCACGACGCCCTAGCCGGTGAGCAATTCAAGCGCCAGCGCTTTGCCAATCTGGCGGGCTACCTCGGTTTGCACGTCGAGTGCGTCGTGCAAGTCGTGGTCATAAGTGGCCGACCACAGATTGGTCTGGTCGCGCGCCTCGATCAGCTGGCCAGTAATGCGCACGCGCCGGCCGTTGCAGCGCACGCTTCCTTCCAGGACGCAATCGACGTGCAACTCCGCGACCATTTCTCCAATCGATTTTTTCGTGGCCTTGTATTGGACGGCGGAGGTTCGCGCGATGACTCCCAGTTTCTTGGGGTTGAGCTGCCCGAGCTGCGAGATCATCTCCTCCGTCAATCCCTCCACAAAGTATTCCTGCTCGCAATCGCCGCACAAATTCTCGAAAGGAAGCACGAGGAGCATTTTCTTGTCCGCCACCGCGGCCTTGCCAGGTTTGATCACCGGAGCGATGAATCGATAACCGAGCCGGGGGACGGTTTCGACGAAACGCGGACTCCGCGCGGAGTCTCCCAACAGATCGCGGAGTTTGTTGACGGCGGTATTCAGCCCGTGTTCGTAACCAACAACCGTATCGGGCCAGAGCCTTTCGCGGAGCGTTCGCCGGCTTACCACGAGTCCGGGACATTCCAATAACAGCTCCAGAATCTGGAACGGTTTTTCTTCCAGCCGGATTCGCATTCCGTGCTTGCGAAGCTCGCGCGAGTGGAGATTGGCCTCGAAGGTGCCGAAACACACTACCGGAGCCGCATTCTGAGCGTCTTTCATTCGTTGTTCGCAGCGGCCTGCCCGTCCACGGCACAGGGTGCCTGCTGCTGCCATTCCCTTCCTGATTGATCTTTTGTCCTAACTCTTATCGGTCAAGCGGTATGTACGTCCATAAAGACTTGTCGTGTCCATGATTTATTCCCAGCGATCTTTTTGCCATCTAACCCCGAAGAATAGTGTCGCTGGAGAGACGAAGCACTAGAGGGTTCTACGTCGTTCCGGAGTTCACTTAACCTGGAGTCAAGTCACGATTCGAAAAGGGGAAAGACCGATGAAGAAAGAAGCGAATGTATTGACGAAGGGCAGTACCCGGCGTTCATTCTTGAAGAATGGAACGGTGGCAGGCGCAGCAACTATGGGCGCCGGGCTGCTGGCCGGCAAAGCGTTTGCGTTCGACCGCGAAGATGAGGACGGCCGCGCGCCAATCACCAAGGGAGACATCGCCATTCTAAGATTCCTGCAAGCCCTAGAGCAGGTAGAAGAAGACCTTTGGAGACAGTACGCGGAGCTCGGCGGTACTCAGGATAACGAATTCACTGGGCTCACTGGTGGGAATGCCGCCTATACGCAAGCGCTGCAACTCCTCGACGGGGACATGCCGCAATACATCCACGACAATACCGACGACGAGATCAGTCATGTCAGCTTTCTTAAGAATTATCTGGAATCGAAAGGCGCGGGGTCCGCTGACCTCACCCACTTCAAGGTGTTGCCGAGCAGTACAGCCGATGGGGCACAGCAAATTGGACGGCTCACCAACCTGACCCAGCTCACCATTGATACCAGTTTTTGGTCGCGCTACCGCAGCATCACCAATCCGGATTTTGATCCCATGGCAAAATTTGCCCAGGCGGTTCCCAGTCTAAACGTCAATCAACACACCGCTATCCCCAGAAGCAACGCTGACACCCAGGGAAGCATCATCAATCCCAACGATCCCACACAGTCAACCTTTACTGACCACCTCAAAGCGATCGCTTTCACTGCGGGATTCCACTTCGCCTTCATCGAGCAGGGTGGCACTAGCCTTTATCCGGCATTGGCGCAGCACGTCACCAACCTGGAAGTCCTGCGCATCCTGCTGAGCATCGGCCCCAGCGAGACCATGCACTTCCAGACCTGGCAGGACAAAGCCGGCAATGCCACTCCCCTGACCGACGTCGATCCTGTGAACAACTCGACGGTGACCTTTACCACGTTGAGCGCCGCCCAGGGCGAGACGGATCCGGAATCCTTGAACGGAGACACCTTGCAGTCCAACTTGATCATGCCCGAACCAACCCACTTCCTGGACAAGAAGTTCGGCCCGGTGGCCATCATTCGCCCGACATCGATAGCTCTTGGTGGCGCAGTCGCCTCTGTCCAGTCATTTGTGAAGGACGGGCTTTTCATCAATCCTAAGACCAACAAAAACGACACCGGGATCGTGCCGGTGCTCATGCGTCTGGCTGAAGAAGCGGATGAGGCCCGCCGCCAACTCTAGGCCGGACCCCAGGTCGCAATTACCTGGATCATCTCAACCGTGCTCTTGAAACATCCGGGCCCAAACCGATGTGGTTTGGGCTCTTATCATTTTCCCTCAAGATGGCCGTGGAAAGACGTAACGCCTACTGCGAGCCACCCTTCCGGTGAGCCCCTCTCCGCCACTTCCGGCAAGCGGCTCCTTTACCCATTTCCGTCCCCCTGCGACCCCATTTTTGGCGCAACCATTCGGCACGTTTCCGTCATCCAATGCGGTAGAATCAAAAGGCTGCGTTTGGGCACGAGGGACCCATGCGGAGATCTTCGGGTCGTGATTTCCGATCGTGAGAGGGAAACAATGAGCAAATTCTATCGATTCTTGGCCGTATTCGCTTTGGGACTGTTTTATGTGGGTGCAGCGAGTGCCGACACGCTGGAACTCAAAGACGGCCGCGTTTTGAAAGGCAGATACCTGGGCGGGACTCAGGTAGTGATGCGCTTTGAGGTCAACGGAGAAGTTCAGACCTTTAATACCACGGACATTGTTGCGTTGACGTTCACCGGCAATTCCGGACATTCCGCTCCGGCGGCGGCCCCGGCGCCGCCCGCCGCCGCTCCAATGAGCAGCATGGCCAGCACTGATTCCGGCAGTCCGGTGACCATCCCCGCAGGGCAATCTCTGCTGGTGCGGATGATCGACGGCGTCGATTCCTCGAAAAACCATGTAGGTGACGTGTTCCACGCCAGCCTGGAAACCGATTTGACGGTTGGCAATTCCGTGGTCGCCCGGAAAGGCACCGATGTTTATGGGCGGCTGGCCGAAGCCAAAGAAGCCGGGCACTTCTCCGGCAGCTCGGAGTTGCAGCTCGAACTGACGCGGATCGTGATTGATGGCAGGGACTATCCCGTCGTCAGCAGCGACTACACCCTGCAAGGCAAGGGGCGCGGCTCGAACACTGCGAAGAAAGTGGGCGGTGGCGCTGTGGCCGGCGCCATCATCGGCGCGATTGCCGGCGGCGGCAAGGGTGCGGCGATCGGCGCAGGCGTGGGGTCAGCGGCCGGCGCGGGCGTGCAAGTGTTGACCAGAGGCCAGCAGGTGAAGGTACCCAGCGAAACGCTGCTGGAATTCCGCCTCCAGCAGCCGGCAACGGTAGCCCCAACACAAAGCCAATCGTGACTCCCGTGGTTGCGTATTGAAGTCCGGGAGAATGTTCAGAAAAAGGCGGGCTTCGGCTCGCCTCTTTTCTTTTCCCCTCGTCGCTCGCAGCGGTGCCGTCCCTACCTCCCCTAAGCCGTTGTCGGATTGGAACCACCTGCCGGAAAATCCCCCTTGCCACTCCTGCTGTTAGTGAGTAAGCTACCCCCTCATGTGGAGAGACCATGCCAAAAGAAAAGCCTCGAGTAAACATCGGAGAAGTGATCAAAAGCTATCGCAGCCAGCGAAGCCTGTCGCAAGGCGACATCGAGCGGCGGACCGGATTGCTGCGTTGTTACCTCTCGCGCGTTGAAAACGGGCACACCGTGCCGTCCCTCGAAACGCTCGCCAAAATCGCGGAAGCCATGGACATTTCGCTCGCCGATTTTTTCCCCGGCACCGAAACACCGCGCGACCGCGAAACCCAAAAAGCGCTTGGGGAGCTCTCGCAGGACGAAATTCGGTTTCTGGCGGAGATCAAGAAGTACAGCACGACGCTCTCCGACGGGGACAAGCGTCTGGTGCTGGCCATGATCCGCAAGATGGCAACGCTTATTCCGCCCCCTGCGGCGAAGAAATTGATTGTGCGCCGCCCGACCGCCTAACCAGGCGCGCGCAGCAAGCATCGAATTTATTGATGTCATTAAGCTAAAAAGATGATTGGCCAGTCCGAGGGTTGGTCGGTATTCTAGACAACGGAATGACTTCTATCCGAATGACCGGCGTTTGTTGCTGTCCGCACCTAACGGTGACGGCCGCCGCGTCTTGTTTGGATAGGAAGCCAGCTTTCTAACAGCTCTCTACTCCAAGATTGAAGCGAACCCACCGCCGGGAATTATGGCAGGTGGGGTTTTTTGTTTTTGAGGGGACGTTCATGACCAATGCATCAGAAGTCTTGGTCCGGCAACCTGAGCTCGCTACCGGCGGGTTCGTCGCAACGCGTGCGCCCGTGCCTCAGCGGCTCAATCACTTGCGAGCGCTTGAGTCCGAGAGTATTCACATTCTCCGCGAGGCCGCCGCCGAATTCGCGCGCCCGGTGATGCTCTATTCGATCGGAAAAGACTCTTCGGTCATGTTGCGGCTGGCGCAAAAGGCTTTCTTTCCGGGAAGAATTCCTTTTCCGCTGCTGCACGTGGACACCAGTTACAAATTCCCCGAGATGATTGAATTTCGCGACTCGTATCCCCGGCAAATTGGCGCGGAGCTCATCGTTCACAGAAATCAAAAAGCGCTCGACGCGGGCGCCAACCCGTTTTCCCTTGGCACGCAGAAGTGCTGCGGGCTGCTGAAAACGAAATCCCTTCTGGATGCCCTGGCGGAGGGCGGTTTCGATGCGGCTTTCGGGGGAGCACGCCGCGACGAGGAGAAATCGCGTGCCAAGGAGCGCATTTATTCCTTCCGCGATTCAATGGGCCAGTGGGACCCGAAGAACCAGCGGCCCGAGTTATGGAATATTTTCAATTCCCGCCTTGGCAAAGGGGAAAGCATTCGCGTATTTCCGCTTTCCAACTGGACCGAGCTGGACGTTTGGCTTTACATCCACGTGGAGCAAATCCCGATCGTGCCGCTCTATTTCGCGCGCGAACGCGATGTGGTTCTTCGCAATGGGTCGATCGTCGTGATCGATCACCCCTCGCAACTCTTGCTGGGAGAAAAAACACAGCGGCTGAAGTGCCGTATGCGGTCTCTCGGATGCGTTCCCTGCACGGGAGCGATCCGCTCCCAGGCCGACACTGTGCCGAAAATCATCGAGGAAATGGTTTCGTTCCGGCGCTCCGAACGCGAAAATCGCGCTATCGACCACGACGAGGAAGGTTCCATGGAACTCAAGAAGCGGGAGGGATATTTCTGATGATTCCTTCCGTGGACAGCGGGCCTGCGGATGCCTCTTCCGGCTTTCTCGAACAAAACCTGAGCACTGAGCTGCTTCGCTTCACTACAGCCGGGAGCGTAGACGATGGCAAGTCCACGCTAATCGGGCGTCTCTTGCATGATTCCAAGGCCGTCTACGAAGACCAGCTCGCCTCTGTAAAAAAGAGCCGCATCAACCGCTCCACCGGCCCGATCGATTTTTCGCTGCTCACCGATGGCCTCCGGGCCGAACGCGAGCAGGGCATCACCATTGACGTGGCGTACCGGTATTTCGCCACCCCCCGGCGGAAATTCATCATCGCCGACACTCCCGGGCATGAACAGTACACGCGGAATATGGCGACGGGAGCGTCAACGGCGGACCTCGCAGTCATTCTGATAGATGCCACTAAGGGGCTCCTCGCGCAAACGCGACGTCACGCTTTCATTGCTTCGCTCCTGGGAATTACCAACGTCCTTGCCGCTGTCAACAAAATGGATCTCGTTGAGCATCGCGAAGATGTTTTCCTTGAATTGCAGGACGATTTTCTCGCGCTCGCAACTCAGTTGGGAATCGCAAACGTTCAGTGCGTGCCCATCAGCGCCGTTGAAGGAGACAACGTCGTTGACCTCAGCAAGCGCATGCTGTGGTATCAAGGCCCTACGCTGCTGGAACATCTCGAAACAGTTCCGCTTCCAGAAAAAGACTCTCTGGTAAGTTTTCGTTTCCCGGTGCAAACCGTGATTCGTCCCGACGCCACGTTTCGCGGCTTTGCCGGCCGCATCGCGAGCGGCGTCGTTCATCCCGGCGATCCCGTCGTTGCATTACCTTCGGGACAGAGAACCAGCGTGCGTTCCATCGTGACCTACGACGGCGACATGCCGCAGGCGTCTTCCTCGATGTCGGTAACCTTGCAGTTGGATGACGAGATCGACTTGAGCAGGGGCGACATGCTCGTTTCGCCTGATGGCTTGCCCAAAGTCTCGAGGAAATTTCATGCCAGCGTCGTTTGGCTTCACGGGACATCCCTCGAATTGGGCCGCACTTACCTTGTCAAACACACGACCCGGCAGACGAAGATCAGGGCGCTTCATGTCCGTCATCGTGTGAACGTCAATACCCTGGCCGAAGAGCCGGCCACTCGATTGGAGATGAATGAAATCGGTTCCGTTGAATTCGAGGCGCATGTACCCCTGTTCTTCGATCCCTACTCCAGTAACCGGACGACGGGCAGTTTCATTTTGATCGACATTGCCACGAACGCTACAGTCGGCGCGGGGATGATTCAGGAAGACATATCCGCGACGGCGAGAGAAAAGGATGTTGCTGCCTACGCTGTGGATAGAACTTCCGTTGCGCCGGAGGAACGCTACGCCCGTCATGGCCATTTTCCCGCAGTTGTTCTGCTTGAGGACCGCGCGGCTCTCGGGGAACGGCTCGAACGTCTCCTCTTCGATCTCGGATTTGAGGTATTGCATCTCAGCCGTCCCGAATCCTCCAAAGTCAGCTTTGTCGACGTAGTTCGCGTGGCACAGTCCGCTGGGCTGATCGTGCTCTATTCGGGTGACGTTCTAGCTGAGGAAACAAAACAAGGACTCGCCACGGAGTTCTCCGGTCGCATTTTTGACTTGGCTGGCGCGCAGGAAGCCCACGCCGACGTCGAACAAACCACTCGGCAGGTTGTCGCCTTTGCGCAAGCTCTCAGGCTTGAACGAAAAGCAGGAAAGCGTGAATTGAAATGAACATAGACCACATATCAGAAGCAGTCGAGAATCTCGCGCCCGAGCAAGCTCTGGACGCCGTGCTCGCCGCTCATGAGAATGGCCGAGTTTGCCTGACCAGCAGCTTTCAAGCCGAGGACATGGCCGTCCTGCATCTCTTGCGCAAGCGCATTCCGGAAGTGCCCGTGTTGTTCCTCGATACCGGCTATCACTCCGCGCAAACCTACGAATACCGCGACAAGATGGCGAAGGAATGGGCGCTGCAGCTCGTCAACGTTCTTCCTAAACAAACGGTCCCGGAACAAGAGTCGGCCTTCGGCATTCTCTACCAGTCCGATCCGACACGCTGCTGCCAGTTGCGCAAAGTCGACCCTCTTCTCGGCGCACTGGAGCCATTTGACATTTGGTTTACCGGATTGCGGCGCGAGCAGTCCCCAACGCGCAAGAACCTGAAGAAGCTCGAACTGCACCGTCTCCCCAGCGGCAAGACCTTGTGGAAGGTAAGCCTCCTCGCGGATTGGAATTGGGAACAGGTTTGGAACTACGTGAATGCAAATGACATCGGCCACCTGCCTCAGTACGACGAGGGCTATCTCAGCATCGGCTGCGAACCTTGTACCGCGCTGCCGGCCGATCCCAACAATCCGAGATCCGGCCGCTGGGGCGGAACGAAGCTCGAATGCGGGATTCACACTTTTTCGAAGCAGGCAGAAGGATGAACTTCCTAATAGGTTTTCTAATTGCCGTCGCCGTCGGCCTGACCGGCATTGGCGGTGGCAGTTTCACCGTGCCCGCGCTCGTCTTAATCGTGGGGTTGACGGCCGGGGAAGCAGTAGGCACAGCATTCGTATTCGCTGGCGTACTGCGCCTGATAGCTGCTCCTTTTTATCTCGTGGAAAAAAACTTTCATGCGCGATATTTGTGGTTGCTTCTCGTCGGAGCGATCCCCGGTCTCCTCCTCGGCACGTTTGTGCTTCACCTCATAGGTCAAGAGGGAGGAAATCCCGTCGTCATCATCCTGCTCGGAATCCTGCTCGCCGCGTCTTCCAGCGTGACGTTTGCTCCACGCGCGCAGAATCCAGGTTTCGCCCGAAAGAATCCGCGTTGGTTGCCATGGCTCGCGCTCCCCATCGGGGTGGAATCCGGATTCTCCTCCGCCGGGGCCGGCGCGCTCGGGACAGTTCTGCTTTTGAACTATTCAGAGATGACACCGCCCCAAGTTGTTGGCACAGATTTGATTTTTGGTCTCGTCCTGGCCGTGATCGGAGGGGCATTTCATTGGAAGTTTGGTGCAATCAATAGCCTCGTTCTGGGCCAGCTTCTGGCCGGCGGAATACCTGGGGTTCTGTTTGGATGCAGACTGGCGCGGTACGTTCCCGCGCGAAAGCTAAAGTTAGTCATCGCCGCGATCGCCATTTTTGCGGGAGTACAGCTTGTTTGGAACGGCACTCGCACTCTGCTGGCAAATCGAGCGGTGGCGGCGGTCAAAGTGGCGGCTCGGCACCAACAATAGAATCGCCGCGATCCACTGTCTTGCCGAAAGTCAATTCAAACGGGAACTCTAGCTGGATTGCCCGCGAATGATGCGGATGGCATCGGGGAGCGCAGCATCGCCGCGGCCATTTGTTGGTGATGCCACTTGCGTGGCGTCAGGCTCGTCACTTTCGACCGTGCTTTCCCCAGGCGCCAGGAACAGGTTGGCTTCGACAGCGTGCTGCTTGGTGTAAAGATCGTAGTAACGGCCGCCGAGCGCGTAAAGGGTTTCATGAGTGCCGCGTTCGATGACACGACCAGCCTCGACAACTAGAATCTGATCAGCTCGTCGAATGGTCGACAGCCGGTGCGCGATCACGAACGTCGTGCGTCCGCGCATGAGGTACCGCAGTCCCTCCTGGATGAGCGCCTCCGATTCGGAGTCGAGGCTCGACGTGGCTTCATCGAGAATAAGAATGCGAGGATCAGCCAAAATCGCGCGAGCGATCGAGACCCGCTGTTTTTGCCCGCCCGATAGCTTTACGCCTCGCTCGCCCACGACCGTGTCGTACTTGTTCTCGAAAGACTCAGCGAATTCGTCCACTCGAGCGATGTGGCACGCGGCCAGGATTTCCTCTTCTGTGGCGTCAGGCCTGGCGAAAGCTACGTTTTCCCGGATCGTTCCATCGAAAAGAAAAGTTTCCTGCAACACGACGCCGAGTTGCGTCCGGTAGGAGTTCAGTTTCACGGTCGAAAGATCCACGCCATCCACAAGCACGCACCCGCTCGACGGCACGTAAAATGCCGCGATCAATCCGATGATCGTCGATTTTCCTGCTCCAGAAGGGCCAACTAGAGCTGTGACCGTTCCCGGTTCCGACCGGAAACGTACCTCGTGCAGAACTTCTTTCCGCGTGTCATAGGCAAAGCTTACATTTTCCATTTCGACGAGCCCGTTCACGCGATCGAGCGCCTGCGTCCGGCCCGGTTCATCATCTTCCAGCTTCTCGTTCAGAATTTCGCGCGTGCGCTCGAGCCCGGTGATGGCCTCCGTAATTTGCGTTCCGATCGCAACAATCTGGAAGACCGGTGCCACGAGCAGTCCCAGAAAGATGTTGAACATAAAAAATGTTCCCAGCGTCATCGTGCCGCCAAGAATCTTGCGTGCGCCGAGCTCCATGATAATCGCGCTCACGACACCCATCAGCCCTGCGGCGGAAAGACTCATCAGTGAAGTTGCCGTGAGGGTTTTCAGAACATTGTCGAGCAGCCGCTGCACTCCCGTGGCGAAGACCCCTTCTTCACGCCCCTCGGCGTGATAGCCCTTCACCACGCGAACGCCGCTGAGCGATTCGGTAAGGCGTCCCGTCACTTCCGCGTTGATTTTGGGCCGCGCCCGGAAAATCGGGCGAATGGTTGCAAAGGCTTTGTTAATTCCGTATCCGAACACCAGCAAAATGCCAAAGGCGACGCCGGTCATGGTTACGCTGGTACGAATTAAGATGACCAGCGCGATGACCGCGGTCATCAGCCCGCCGACAAACTCCACTAGCCCTGTTCCGATCAAATTGCGGACGCCTTCGACGTCGCTCATGATCCGCGAAACCAGGGCGCCGGTCTTGTTCGCATCGTAGAATGAGACCGGAAGCCGGCCGATGTGCGCCTGCACCTGGCGGCGCAGTTCGGCGATCATCTTTTGCGCGGACTTGGAGAGCACTTGAGTTAGCGTGAACGAAGTGAGTCCCTGAATCACTGTCGCGGTGAGCACTGCAATCACGATCGGCGTCAGCAACTGGATTTGCTTCTTGCCGATAACGTTGTCTATCAGATACTTCGTAGAGGCCGGCAATACTAATCCCGAAATGCGGTTGATGGCCATCAGCACAAAACCCAGTGCGAGCAGCCCGCGCCTCGGTTTCATCAAAGCCCAAACATCGGGAAGATTCTTCCACGCGTTCTTGCGTTTTTCACTTTTGGCTGGTGATGGGGATGCTATCGCTGTGGCCATGATTTTGGACGAAGTGTACTCTCCGGGGTTAGATGCGGGAGATGTCTGTACCACTATATTGCGAAAACGTCGCGGAAGGAGCGGATATCTTCAGTCGCCCGCGGTTCCCGCACGGGGCACGCTGGCCCTGGCGGGCCGGTCGAGGTTCAAGACGCTGGAGATGAACTCGCTGACCGTGATTCCCAGATGGCCCCAAAGCCTGCGCTTCAAACTGGTGTAATCCTGCGTTCCACTGAAGAGATCGCCCATCAATTGCCGGAATACCGGGCTGCGGCGCAGGAATTGAACCATGCGCGTGGTCACCGCGCTGCCCAGAAACGATCCGCGGTAGAACCTCCGCACGATGCGTGCTGCGAACTCCAGTTCGGCACAGAAGGTAGCCTTTACCCAAGCCGGATATTTTTCTGGACAGCCTTCGGCAAGCGAGCGCCCCAGCAATTCGCCGGATCGAATGGCGTAAAAAAGCCCTTCGCCCGTCAAGGGATCGACCCAAGCCGCCGCATCTCCGATGAGCGCCCAATTCTTTCCAATCACCGTTCGTTCGGAAAGCGTTCGCTCTTTCGGCGATGGCAGCACGTGACTATAAAACTTTGCGCCCTCCGTCTGTATGCCGTGCTTTTCCACGAAGGTTTGCAGATGGCTACGCAGCTCCGTGCTGGTATGTGAGGACATACTCCCGCAAATCCCCACGGAGAGATGATCGCACCGCGGGAACGACCAGATATAACCCTCAAAGTGCGGCAGAAATTTGATAGTGATGGAGTCGCTGGTCTGCGGCACAAAGTAACCTTGCGTCATTTCCAACTCGTCCCGTTGCAACGCCCGTGTTTCCGGAACCAGTTGATTGCGTGCGCCGGCCGCAAGAACCAAAAAATCAGCTTCTTGCCATTCGCCCTCAACGCAGTAGCGCGGCTTCGGCGTAGTAGTGTCCACGCTCATTACGCGCGAACGCTGCACCTTGCAGCCCGCATCTCGCGCGCGATCCAGCAACATGCCGTTGAGCACCGTCCGCGAATAGATTACGATCGGGTGGGGCATTTCGAGCGTCGCGTGCTGCTCCTCGCTGCTGATCAGCTCGACGGAATTTACCAGTTTTTTGGGATAGGAATTATCAAGCAGGAAAGGGAAGCACTGAATGGCTTTGTGGGTCAATCCACCGCCACAGGGTTTTTCCCAAGCCAGGTGCTCATCAAAAAGATTAACCTTGTGGCCCGCACGCCCGAGTTGCTCACCGCACATTGCGCCGGACGGTCCGCCGCCGACGATTGCTATATGGGCCATGGTCGTGTCTCGCTGCGCGCTTTCAGTCGTGTTCGCGCGCGGGGAACCTCTGTAATGAGGTCCCTTGGTGATTGGTCCTATCGTGATGGGGCGCTAGGTGAGGGGAAAGATCACCAGGCAAAAGCCCGCCTGGAGTATAGCACCGAATAGCGCCGCCGCTGCTGCCGAGCCGGTTTCATTTCGCACGATGTCCATACCGCTCCGCTGTACCAAATTGAACACCCCCATATACAGCGAAAGGAGGCCCATCAGAATTTCTCCGTTGTGCAGAATCAGGACGCCGGCCATGAGCGCTCCCCACGAGATAAGCCGCAAAGTCAGGGCCTGCGCCAATCTGCGCCATCTTTTTCCGTTCTCCACAGGACCAAGGAGAGTTTCTTCGGCGAAGTGGTAGGGAAGCAAAACCGCCAAGAGAAACGGGAAACGCGCCCACTTTGCGGCAGTCATCCACGCCTCGTAAAACGTCAAGTCGAACCATACTGTGGTAATCAATAGCAGCACGATCCCGGCAAATCCCCCCGCCAGCACGTGACGAGGGAAGTTCGAGAGCGCGGAACGCACGCGGCTCCCATGCGCCACCAGCAGCAAAGCCCCAAAGAGAAGCAGGAAGCTGGCTAGATAGTCGCCCTGAAATAGTCCGATCGCTTTCAAAGGAATCCAGAATCGCAAGAGAGACACGATCAGCAGCGATCCCGCTCCAAATTCCAGAAATAGCCGCGGCATGCCGATGACCGCGCGGGTCGCGGCGATTTCTTCGCTTCTGTTTTTCCCAGCCGTTTCCCGAAGAAATGGTCCTGCAATCATCAGGATGCCCACGAAGCCCGCCAACGCTCCGATGAGTGACCGGTGAGAGGGCAACGCTGCTGTAAGAGGCAAATGTAGGACATGCGCTGACCATTCCTGCGAAGCTCGCATCGCGGTACTGCTGAAAAGCACGCTGACGTGCGATGCGCTAGGGATCTCGATGTACTTTACCGTTCCCTCGCCTCGCGATGCCACCAAGTCGGCAGCATTACCGCGCATCGACTCCAGTTCGAGGGAGCCAACTATCACGAGAGAATTTGGCGGCAATTCCGGCGGATCGCTGAAAAGCAGCTTTTCTGCGGTGACTCCGTGCGCAGCCCGCATCGGCGCCGGCGAGACGGCGATCAAGCCTGCAACCTGAACACGCGAAGCAATGCGTTCTGCGATCGCGCCGCCCATCGAATGTCCCGCGAGAATGGTGCGATGGGCATCGATCACTGCGCGCGAAAGCAGTTCGCGGACAAGCGACTCTCCGCACTGTTCCGCCCGCGCCGGCGAGAACGGCCCCGGCGTCCGCCCATGCCCAGGCAAGTCTGTAACGTACACGCGAAGACTCTGCTCGGCAAAGCCGCGCGCCATATAGGACATGATCTTCTTGTTTGCGGAAATTCCGTGAAACAGCACGACGGAGCCCTGAGCTGCTTCCCCCGATTTTTCTACGATCGTGGTTTCCAATCGGCAGCCGCCAGCGTCGATGAGAAACGTCCGCTCGCGGTAAGGCGTCGGCAGGGCAAGCCACAACCCTGCGCCGCAAAGTAGAACTCCCGCAAGTGCCCGCACGGCTTGTCTTGATTTCATCGCCCGCCGCTAGTAGTCGGTCAGTTTCCGATTATCTGACGCAATATAAAAGGGCGCCCTTTGTGGAGTAGGTTTTGAGTGCTTGGCTCAACCGCTCCAGGGAGGAACGCCCTATGACCAGCACTCAATATATCGGCATGGATGTGCACAAGGAAAGTATTTCGATCGCGGTCCGAAATGCTGCCGGCAAGGTGGTGATGGAATGTGTCATCGAGACGAAAACGAGCACGATCCTGCAGTTTTTCGATGGGCTACGCGGAGACGTGCAGGTCACGTTTGAGGAAGGCACCTGGGCCGCCTGGTTGTACGACCTCCTGAAGCCGCATGTCACGAAAGTGGTGGTCTGCGATCCGCGTCGCAATGCCTTGTTGCAGGAAGGCAACCAGAATGACCGCGTGGACGCCCGGAAGCTGGCCGAACTGCTGCACCACAACCAACTGCGCTCGGTGTATCACGGAGACCACGGCCTGCGCACCTTGAAGGAACTGGTACGCAGTTATCTGACCATCACCCAAGATCTCAGCCGGGTGATGACTCGGGTGAAGGCCCTCTATCGCAGTTGGGCCATCCCTTGTACCGGCAAGCAAGTCTATGCCCCGCGTCATCGTGCCGAGTGGCTCGGGAAGATCAGCGAACCGGGAGTGCGCCGGCGAGCGGAGTTTTATTACCAGCAGCTCGATGCGCTGCGAACCCTGCGCCTGGAAGTGCGGCGGGATCTGCTGGCGGAGAGCAAGAAACACCAAGCCTGGAAACGGCTCTGCGGGATTCCCTCGATCGGTCCGATCCGGGCCGCGGTGTTGCTGGGCATCTTACAGACCCCGCACCGGTTCCGCACCAAGCGGCAGCTATGGACTTATGGCGGTGTCGGTATCGAAACGAGCAGCAGCGCCGATCACCGTGTTGTTGACGGACAGCTCGAACGGAAGAAGAAGCAGATGGAGATTCGCGGGCTGAATAGAAATTACAATCACGATCTGAAAAATCTTTTCAAGGGAGCAGCCATCGTCGCCGCGACTAAGCCCGGTCCCTTCGCAGAGTTCTATGCGGAATTGTTGGCTAAGGGCATGCGGCCGGAAATGGCGCGGCTGTCCCTGGCGAGGAAGATTGCCACCATCGTTTTGATCGTGTGGAAGAGAGGAGTAAGCTTCGACGCCCAACATCTGAAACCACAAACAGCTTGAGTGTCTCTGAGCGCTTCCGCGCCTTCCCGGGATCTTCTCTGGCGGTAGCCGTGGGGTTCTCGAGACACTCTGGTTCGAGAGCGAGTCTCAGCTGGTAAGTTAGGCGCTGCGTGCTTCGGGCACCGAGTCTCACAGCCGACCCTAGGCCCTCTCGGATAACCAGAAAAAGCTATGGGCCACGAGTCCCGGATAGAACTATGGTCGCCACTTGACCGCCGTTCTGCTTTGCTGGTTTCGGAACTGAAAGGCTTCGTCGTGAAGAAGCGATGAAAACCGCTGACAGTGAAAACCCAAACCACGGGGTCGCATGGCCCCGAAACCGAGCACATGGCGCGGTAGGTCAGAACAGATCACGCTTAATCAAGTGGACTGAGAAGCAAGAAAAATTCCAGCCGAAGGAGGTGTGTTTTTTCTTGACTTCTCCTTTTATAGAACTTACCAGGCCAATGGATTACTTCCGAGTTGCCCGTTATCTGGGAGTGTTTACAATCGGTTCTCACAAGCCTACTTGCGGCTACTAATCGGCGAAATCGTCTGCAATTCTACGAAAAGACCGTTTCGCCTCCCTTTGGACATCGCGACCAGGCTGGAGAAGCGGATCTAGTCCTCCAATACTGTCGGATCGCTACCGGATCTGGCGATAACGAAAACAATCGACGAGGTGATCGTTTACCATTCCGACGGCCTGCATGTGGGCATAAACGACCGTCGAACCAACGAAACTGAATCCGC
>Ga0137410_10000390_pt1 | contig 31011 bp, 33 predicted proteins | sample CZODoug1_16funga_FD_108878 | JGI IMG/M metagenome (GOLD analysis project Ga0137410, IMG submission 108878) | Vadose zone soil fungal communities from Angelo Coast Range Reserve, California, USA - CZODoug1_16fungal (Illumina Assembly) | ecosystem: Environmental > Terrestrial > Soil > Vadose zone... | reverse complement strand
GGCACGAGGCCCTGCTGGATCGCCGGCTCGGCCACCGTGTAGTCGAAGCTGCCGCCGCCGTGGCCGACGTCGATCAGCACGCCGCGCTTCTTCGCGGCGAGCGCCGCGGCGATGAGCTTGCCGCTCTGCACGGTGTTGTTGCCCGCGCCCGAGTAGGAGTGGGTGAGGATGTCGCCGGGGCGCAGCGTGTCGAGCAGCGCCGACAGGTCGCCCGGCGCGTTGCCGATGTGGCACATGACGCGCGCGCCCTTGACGCCGGAGCGCTCGCAGGCGAGCACCGCGCGCTTGAGCGGCTCCAGGCCATTGGCCCCGACGACGTCGAGCGACTCGCGCACCTTCACGCCGAGCACCAGCTCGTGGTTCTCCGCCACTGTCTTCGCCGCCGCGTCGACGTCGGCGTAGTCGATGTTGAGCATCTCGCCGACGGGGAACCCCGATAGGCCGATCGAGGAGACGTGCACGAAGGCGTAGATGCGGCTGCGCGCCTGGCCGACGATGTAGTGCTTCAGCGCCGAGAAGGTATTCGCGCCGGCGTCGCCCGCGCTCACGTAGGTGGTGGTCGCGGTGTAGGGGACCAGCTCGTCCGCGGGCAGCCCGAGCGCCGAGACCTGCGGGTAGACGTGCGCGTGCATGTCGACCAGGCCCGGCACGACCAGCTTGCCCTTCGCGTCCATCGTCTGCTTCGCCCGCGCGTCGGCGATCTCGGGCTCGAGCGCGGCGATCACCGCGTTGCGGATGCCGATGTCGCGCCTGGCGCGCAGCTTCTGGCTGGGGTCCAGCACCTCGCCGCCCTTGATCACGAGGTCGAACTTGTCGGTCTGGGCGAGGGCGCCCGCTCCGGAGGCCAGGAGGGCGCCGCCGGCGGCGGCGCCGATCAGGAAATCGCGTCTTGTCTGCATGGGGGTCTCCTTATTTCTTCTTCGCTTGGGCCTCGGCGGAGCAGGGATGCTCGGCCGAGCAGCGGTCGCCGATCACGCCCACCGCCTGGATCTCGATCTCGATGCCCGGGCGCGCAAAGTTGGTCACGGTGATAAGCGCGCTGCCCGGGTAGTTGCCGTTCTGGAACATGTCCTTCCTCATCTCGACGAAGCGGTCGCCGTAGCGCGACTCCTTGATGAACACGGTCATGGTGACGACGTTGGCGAGGCTGCCGCCGGCGCGCTTGAGCACCTGGTCGATCTGCGAGAACACCTGCTTCACCTGCGCCTCGAAGTTGTTGGCGATGTCCTTGCCGTCGTTGTCGCGCGTTGCCGTCTGCCCGGCGACCCAGACGGTCTTGCCGCCGTCGGTGATGACGCCGGGCGAGAACGCCCGCGACAGCTGGAACGGCGTTTTTTCCATGTACTCGGCGGCGGTCGCCACGGTCGGCAGCGAGACGGCAAAGAGCAGAAGGGTCCTCAAGCTAGGCGCCATTGTTTTCTCCCTTGGTCTGGTGGAGCGAAGCGAGCAAACGCTAGCGCAACCGGCACTGCAACACAAGCGCGTACAATGCGCCCCTTCAATCAGGAGGGTGCTGCGTGCGCGACGCCGGTGTGCGGGTGGTTGCGGCGGTGGAGGCAACGAAGGGGCTGCTGATTCTCGTCGTCGGCGCCGGGCTGCTCAGCCTCATCCATCGCGACCTGCAGGCGACGGCGGAGCACCTCGTCAGGGTCTTCCATCTGAATCCGGCCAGCCGCACGCCGCGGGTTTTTCTCGACCTGGCCGAGGAGCTGACCAGCTCGCGCCTGCAGCTCCTAGCGCTCGGGGCGAGCCTTTACGCGTCGCTGCACCTGGTCCAGGCCGTCGGGCTGTGGCACGGGAAGCGCTGGGCGGAGTGGCTTACGGTCGTCGCGGGAGGCGTCTACATACCGGTGGAGTTGTACGAGCTGTGGCGGGGCGTCACCGGGCCGAAGCTCGGCCTCCTCGCAGTCAACATCGCGATCGTCGTCTATCTCGTGCGAGTGCTCTACCGAGCGAAGCACGCTCCCACTTGACCACGGGGGCGCCAGGCTGTATATCACGTCCGCGGCACTTTCTTTTTTTCTCGGGTAAGAAAAGACATGGCTACTGGCACGGTAAAGTGGTTCAACGACTCCAAGGGCTTCGGCTTCATCACTCCGGACGGCGGCGGCAAGGATTTGTTCGCGCACTTCTCCGCGATCCAGGGGGGCGGATTCAAGACCCTGAAGGAGAACCAGAAGGTCAGCTTCGAGGTCGCTCAGGGGCCGAAGGGCCCGCAGGCTCAGAACATCAAGCCCATCGAGTAGGACCGCCCGGCCGCAAGGCCGGGTAACATGCGCGCATGAGCAAGCGCGCGCAGACGAAAGCATACGAGGACACCGGCTTCCTCAAGAGCAAGGATGCCCGGGCGCTGCGCATCCTCGCGGAGTACCTCGAACCCAAAAGCCGCTTCGACCACCACAAGGTCGACGACACCATCGTGTTCATGGGCTCGGCGCGGGTCAAGTCGCGCGAGACAGCCGAGCAACTCGTTCGTAAAGCGAAGAGCGCCAAGGACCGCGAGCGGGCGCAGACCGCGCTCAGAATGTCGGCCTACTACGAGGCCGCGCGCGAGCTTGCCTCCCGCCTGACGCGCTGGTCCAAGGCGCTCGACGACGAGGAGCGCCGCTTCGTGGTGTGCACCGGCGGCGGACCCGGCATCATGGAGGCCGCCAACCGCGGCGCCGCCGAGGCGAAGGGTCTCAACATCGGCCTCACCATCTCGATCCCGGTCGAAGAATTCGACAACCCCTACGTGACACGCGGGCTCGCGTTCCACTTTCACTACTTCTTCATGCGCAAATTCTGGTTCGCGTACCTGGCGAAGGCGGTGATCGTGTTCCCGGGCGGCTACGGCACCCTGGACGAGCTGTTCGAGCTGCTGACGCTGGTCCAGACCCGCAAGATGAAGAAGCCCATGCCGATCGTGCTGTTCGGCACCGAGTACTGGCGCGAGGTGATCGACTTCGACGCGCTCGCGCGCCACGGCATGATCGACGCCGCGGACACCGGCCTTGTTCACCGCACCGACTCGGTGGACGACGCCTACGAGTGGATCGTCGCCCAGCTCTCCGAGAAGGCGCTCGCGCAGCCGGGGGCGAGTTTGTAGCGCGCACGAAATGGCCACCGCGCACCGCCTGTCCACGATCGCCGCTCTCTCGGCGCTCGGGCTCGCCGTGTCCTGCGGCGGCGGGGGATCCGGGGGCGGTTCCGCCCCCGTCACCGGGATCAGCGCCGCGTGCTTTCAGGGCGGGACGGCGCCGGAGGTCAAGCTCGGCGACGGCTTCACAGGCGCGGACTGGAACGATCCGCACGTGCTCAAAGTGGGCTCGCAGTACTGGATGTACGCATCGTCCAACATGGGATTCGCCCCCGCACTTCCTTCTCCCGTCCAGATCTACCGGTTCACCTCGAGCGACGCGGCGAGCTGGACCCTCGATCCCCCGGCGCCGGTGCTGACGGTGGCGAGCGGACAGTGGGACCAGGGCGGCAACGAAACCCCCGCGGTGGTTTCCTTCGGCGGCAAGTACCACATGTTCTGGACAGGCTATCCGGACGCCTGGCCCGCGCTCGACGCCACGCACTTCCGCATCGGCCACGCCACCTCGACCGACGGGATCGCCTGGACCAAGGACGCCACCTTCCTGCTCGGGCCCTCGGGCGCATCGGGCGATTTCGCGCAGTTCATCGTCGCCGAGCCGGGGCCGGTCGTGTTCAACAACACCCTCTATCTCTACTTCACCGCAGTGGGCGTCGACCCCACGCTGGCCGCGAGCCTGCAGGTCGTCGGCGTGATGACGTCCACCGACGGAGTCGCCTGGAGCGCGCCGACGCTGGCCTTCAAGCCCGACCAGACGGTGTATCCCAGGACGTCGAACTGGGTGGGCTACTCGACTCCCAACGCCGTGGTGATAGACGGCAAGGTGCACGTGTTCGTCGACGTCGCCAATGATCACGGCAACGACACCTGGACCCAGGACGCGCTGCACCACGCCGTTTCCGCCGACGGACTCGCGAGCTGGACGCAGGACGCGGCGCCCCTTCGCAGGCTCACGGATTTCGCCTGGACGAAGCGCGAGATCCGCTCGCCCGACGCCCTTCTCGACGGAACGACGCTGCGCCTCTACTTCGCGGGCGACGATCTCGGAGGCACTAACGCCTGGGGCATCGGGCAGCTGAGCTGCTCGCTCTAGCGGAAGATCCCCTTCGGTATCTGCGCGTAGACCATCTGCACTTGGTCGACGGCCTCGCCGATGATGAAGTTCGCGGCGATGCTCGACAGGGCGTAGGCGTCCGCGGGCGTCATGCCCTTCTCGCGCACCAGGAAATCGACCGCCTCCTGGGCCGCCTGCTTCAGCGCCGCGTTCAGATCGGCGTCCATCCCCATGACGTACCAGCTGTCCCTGTCCTCGGCACGCGGCCACTTCATGGTCTTGCCTGCGCCCTTGCGGGCGACGAATTCAAGGACCGCGGTGAGCGAGGTCTCGATCGCCGTGCCGTTGACCTCGCCGTCGCCCTGCACCGCGTGCGCGTCGCCGGTGTAGAAGAACGCGCCGCTCTGGAGCACCGGGAGGTAGAGGGTCGCGCCCTTGGTCAGGAGGCTGAAATCCATGTTGCCGCCGTAGGCGCCGGGCCGTGTGTTGGCGAGCCCCCCCGGGGGCGTGACCACCATGATGCCCATGAACGGGGCGAGGGAGATCTCGATGCGGGGCGCAAACAGCGCGACGTTGCGCAGGTAGTCGAACTTGATCACCTTGGGGTAGGGCTTGGCGTGCAGGTCGGGGAGGACGCCCGTGCCCTTGTTGCTGTTGTTGACGCCGTAGGGGACACGAAACCCGATATCGACGACGCGCACTTCCAGCATGTCGCCCGGCTCGGCGCCCTCGATGTAGATCGGCCCGGTGAGGACGTGCGCTCCGGCGTCCTTCGGGCGCGGCACCTTGTTGTAGATCGCGATCGCGTCGGGCAGGACGTCCCTGGTCGGGATCCCCGCCTGGGCGAAGAACTGCACGGGATCCGTGCCGTTGATCAGGCCCTGGTGGGAGACCGTATCGATCGCCGCGATTTGCCCCGAACGGAGCCGGGCGACGGGAGGCCGCTCCGCGGGCAGGTGGCCCCAGACCACCGTGTCGGGGTTCGACGGAATGCGGACGTCGATGCCCGTTGCCACCCTGGAAACGGATTCCATCATGCCTGCGCAGCCCGAGAGGGCAAGCGAAACGAGCGCGAACGAGCAAAGTCCCTTCATGCCGTGAATCCCTCGGGAGCCGTGCCTTATTTGTCCCACTTTTCCATGTCGGCGAGGTCGACGCTGTAGCTGACGTTCTGCGGACCCGCGGCGGCGTGGAGCGCCCTCTCCACCTTGCGGAAGACCTCGGCGAGCTGGAAGCTGATCTTGGCCAGCTCCGCGGCGTCGGGTTTTATCACCGCGGTGTTCTCGGTCCTGAGAAAAGCGCGGCCGACGAGTTCGACGTAGATCCGCGACGCCAGGTCCTGGGAGCCTGCCGGGGTCTGTGAGGGCGCAGCCATGGTTGCCGCCTTGAGTGGAGAAGACGGCACATAGTACGCCGACTTCGCTCAAGGCAAGGCATCACGCCGGGCGCTTCGCTATCCTCGCCTGGATCGCCGCGTGGCGCGCGAGCAGGCGCTCGGCGCGCACCACCACCGGCACGTCGATCATCTTGCCGTCGACCGCGAACGAGGCGCGGCCCTCGGCCTTCGCTTTCTCGTTCCCCTCGATGATGCGCCTCGCGAGCGCGACGTCCGCGGGCGAGGGCGAGTACTCCTCGTTGACGATGGTGACCTGCGCCGGGTGGATGCAGGTCGCGCCCAGGAAGCCGAACTGGCGCGAGCGCTTCACCATGCGCCGGAACGCCTCGGTGTCGGCGAAGCTCGCGACGCTCGCGATGTAGCCGAGCGGCATGATGCCCGCCGAGCGTGCGGCGAAGATCATCTGCTGCTTGGGCATGAGGAGCGCGTCCTCGGTCGGCTCCATACCGGTCTCGAGCGCGAAGTCCTCGCCGCCGATGTCCATGGCGACGGTGCGCTCGACCGCCGCGGCGATCTCGGGCATCTTGAAGAACGCGGCAGGGGTCTCGACCATCGCGATGAACTTGGTGTGGCCGGGCTTGAGGCCGCGCTTGGCTTCCAATTGGCTGACCGTCTCGTCGAGACGCCTCAAGTGCGCCGCGTCGTCCACCTTCGGGCACTGGATCGCGTCGACGTCCAGGCCGACCGCAGCCTCGAGGTCGCGCGCGGCCAGCGCGTCGGGGCGGTTGATGCGCACACCCACGTCCGCGCCGCTCTGGCGCACGCGCTTCGCGTTCTGCGCGACGAGCTTCCGCGCATTGTCCTTCTCGTGCGCGGGCACGCTGTCCTCGAGGTCGAGCAGGATGCAGTCGGCGCCCCGAGTGTGCGCCTTTTCGACGTATTTTTGCACGTTCACCGGCACGTAGAGCAGCGAGCGCCACACGGGCAGCCCGGGCTTCATTCTTGTTCTCCTTTGGGTGCTGCGCTGCCTTCGCTCACGACGCCCGCCGCGAGCAGCTTCGCGTACGCCGCCGCGTCGACTCCCGCCTCGGCGAGCAGGGCGCGGTTGTGCTCGCCGAGCTTCGGCGCCGGGGCGCGGATCGCGCCGGGCGTCTTCGACAGGCGAGGGATGACGTGGTGCATGGGAAACGCGCCCATGTCCGCGTCGGGATAGTCGGCGACCAGCTCGCGCTCGATGACGTGCGGGTCCTCGACGATCTGCGCGATGTCGTAGACCGGTCCGATGGTGACCTCGTGCTTCTCGAAGAAGGCCACGTTCTCGGCCTGGGTGCGCGATCCGATGAAAGCGCCGATGATCGCGTCGAGCTCGTCGGCGTGCGCGAGCCGCGCCGAATTGGTCGCGAAGCGCGGGTCGGCGATCAGCTCCGGCCGGCCGATCGCGCGCAGCAGCCGCTCGGTCATCTTCTGGATCGACGCCGAAAGGCACACCCAATGCCCGTCCCGGGTGCGGTAGGCGTTGCGCGGTGCGGTGGTGGTCGAGCGGTTCCCAGTGCGCTGCTTCACTTTTCCGGTGAGCCGCAGGTTTGCCGCCTGCGGCCCGAGGATGTTGAACAGCGGCTCGAGCAGCGGCAGGTCGATCACCTGTCCGCCCCCGCCTTTTCGCTCGGCTTCGCGCAGCGCGATCATCGTTGCCGCCGCGCCGTGCAGTCCGGCCACGCTGTCGGCGAGGTACATCGGCGGCAGCACCGGCTCGCGGTCGGCGAAGCCGTTCATGGAGGCGAAGCCCGACATGCCCTCGATCAGCGTGCCGAATCCCGGGCGCTGGCTGTAGGGCCCGTCCTGGCCCCAGCCGGAGATGCGCACGACGACCAGCTTCGGATTGCGCTCGAGGAGCTTCGCCGGCGCGAGCCCCATCTTCTCCAGGATCCCCGGGCGGAAGCTCTCGATCAGGACCGAGGCCGATGGCGCGAGCTTCAGGAGCAGCTCGATCGCCTCGGGGCGGCGCAGCTCAAGGCACAGGCTCTTCTTGCTCCTCGAGTAGAGCTTCCAGGTCACCGGCACGCCGTTCGTCTGCCAGGCGCGCAGCGTGTCGCCCGCGGGCGGCTCGACCTTGATCACCTCGGCGCCGAAATCGGCGAGCATCTGGGTGAGCGTGTTGCCCGCGACCAGGCGCGAGAGATCGAGCACGCGCACGCCGTCGAGCGCACCGCGTGCCCGCGGCGTGTAGTCGCGACGCTTGAGTCCCGCCATTCAGTCCGCCTTCGCTCCGGATTCCCGGACGACGCGTCCCCACTTGGCATGCTCCGCCTTGAGGAAGGACGCGAACTGCTCCGGCGATCCGCCCAGCGTGTCGCCCCCCTCGCTCGCCAGCCGCCCGCGCACCTCGGGCGTCGCGAGCACGCGGTTCACCTCGGCGTTGAGCAGCGCCACGATGGGCGCGGGCGTGCCGGCAGGCGCGAGCAGGCCGTACCAGGTGTTCGCCTCGAATCCGGGGTAGCCCGACTCGGCGATGGTGGGAACCTCGGGCAGCTCGGGGGAGCGTTTCGCCGAGGTCACGGCGAGGGCGCGCAGCTTTCCGCCGCGGAGTTGCCCGAGCGCCGAGGGAACCGAGGACATGAACGATTGCACCTGTCCGCCCAGGGTGTCGGTCAGGGCCTGCGACGCGCCTTTGTAGGGCACGTGCGTGAGCTTCACACCCGCGGCGCGCTGCAGCAGCTCGCCCGCGAGATGGGACACCGTGCCGTTACCGGGCGACGCGTAGGTGACGCCGCCCGGATCGCTTCTTGCCGCGACGAGCAGGTCGGCAAGCGACTTGGTTTTCGAATTCGCATTGACCACGAGAACGACCGGCGCGGACACTAGGAGAGCGACGGGGCTCAAGTCCCTGAGCGGATCGTAGGGGAGCTTCGCGTACAGCGCCGGATTGATCGCGAGGTTGCTGGTCTGTCCGATCACCAGGGTGTAGCCGTCTGCCGGGGACTTGACGGCCTGCTCGACGCCCAGATTGCCGCCCGCGCCCGGTTTGTTCTCCACCACGAAGGTCCACTTGCCGCCCTCGGAGAGCTTGTTGACGACGGTCCGTGCGGAGATGTCGGTGCCGCCGCTGGGCGGGAAGGGGACGATCAGCTTGATCGGTTTGGCCGGATAGTCCTGCGCCGCTGCGGCTGAGACGAAGAACGCGAGCGCGATCGCCGCGGAAGCAGCTTGCATTGCCATACCGTGCATAGTCTACTATGCCGATGTTCCGTACAGTCGCGACCGCCCTGCTCGCGCTCGCGGCATCTTTCGCAGTCGCCGCGGACGAGTATCCCGCGCGCGCGGTGCGCGTCATCGTGCCCTTCGCGCCAGGCGGCGGCACCGACGTCGTGGGCCGTATCCTCGCGCAGCAGCTCAGCCAGCGTCTCGGCCAGAGCTTCGTCGTCGACAACCGCCCGGCGGGCTCGGGGATCGTCGGGGCCGACGTCGTAGCCAAGGCGCCGGGCGACGGCTATACGCTGCTGTTCGCGTTCTCGTCGCTCTCCTCGAGCGCCAAGCTCATCAGCCATCTGCCCTACGATCCGATCGCCGATTTCGCGCCGGTCGCGCTCGCGACCACCTCTCCGCTGGTAATGTTCCTGCACCCCTCGGTGCCCGCGAGCAATCTCAAGGAATTCATCGCCTACGCAAAGGCGAGCCCCGGAAAGCTCAACTACGGCTCGTCGGGCCCCGGCAGCTCGCCGCACCTCGCGACCGAGCTCCTCATGTCGATGGCTGGCATCCAGATGATCCATATTCCGTACAAGGGCATCGCGCCGGCGATCACGGCGCAGCTCGCGAACGAGGTGCAGATGTCGCTCACGCCCATCGCGGTCGGCATGCCGCACGCGAGGGCCGGCAAGCTGCGCGCTCTCGCGAGCGCGGGCCTCAAGCGCTCGGCCGCGATTCCCGACGTCCCGACGATCGACGAATCGGGGCTGCCGGGATTCGAGGTCATCGCCTGGTGGGGGATGCTCGCGCCGGCGAAGACGCCGCGGCCGGTGGTGATTCAGCTCAACCGCGAGGTGCGCGCCGTCCTGGATATTCCCGAGGTGAAGAAGAGCCTTCTCGATCAGGGCATGGACCCGGCCGGCGGCTCGCCCGAGGAGTTCGGCGCGCTGATCCGCGCCGACATGGACAAGTGGGGCGACGTCGGCAAGCGGCTGGGAGTGAAGCTCGACTAGTCGATCTTGATGTTGGCGCGCTTCACCACCTGTGCCCAGCGCGCGACTTCCGACTTGAGCAGCGCCGCGAGCTCCTCGGGCGTCCCGCCCGCGGGCTCGAGGCCGTCGCTCGACAGCACCTTCTTCACTTCGTCCGAGTGCACCGCCACGTTGATCTCCTTGTTGAGGCGCTGGACGATGTCCTTCGGCAGGCCCTTGGGTCCGACGAGGCCGTGCCAGTTGGTGACCTCCCAGCCCGGATAGCCCGACTCGGCGACGGTGGGGACGTCGGGCGCTGCGGCGATGCGCTTGGGGGTCGTGACCGCGAGCGGACGGAGGCGCCCGGACTTCACGTACTGGAGAGCGGTCGCGACGCTTCCGAAAATCATCTGGACTTGTCCTCCGACCGTGTCGTTCAGGGCGGGGCCGGTGCCCTTGTAGGGGACGTGGACGATGTCGACGCCGGCGGTGTACAGGAAGTACTCGGTCGCGACGTGGATGTGCGCGCCATTCCCGCTCGAGGCGTAGCTGAGCTTGCCCGGGTTCGCCTTGGCGTAGGCGACCAGCTCTTTCAGCGTTTTCGCAGGGACCGACGGGTGAACCGCGACGATGTAAGGTCCCTTCGAGATCTGCGCGATCGGCGTGATGTCGTTGAGTGGATCGAAGCTGAGTTTGTAGACGCTCGGATTGACGGTGTAGCTCGCGGGCGTCAAGAGCAGCGTGTAGCCGTCGGGCGCGGACTTGATCACGAACTCTGCACCAAGGAGGCTGCCCGCTCCGGGCTTGTTCTCGACGATCACCTGGCTCTTGAGGCGCTCGGTGAGCTGCTGCGCGATGACGCGCGCGGCGAAGTCGGACCCGCCGCCGGGCGCGAACCCGACGACGATCTTCACGGGCTTGGTGGGGTAGGTCTGCGCCTGCGCGCCCAGTGTCGCGAGCAAAAGGGCGGGGACTGCAAGCCATGTGCGTTTCATGGAGTTACTCCTCTGTCTTTGAGTGAGACCTCAAGAGGTCTTCGCGTCAGAATCCCGTAAGCATAACCGCTAGCGGATTTCCAGACTATACAGCGGCGCAAACTTGGGGGAGGATGGTGCTCAAAGGGGGTCATCATCATGGGGAATCCGCTTCGAGCTGTTTTCTCTGTTCTGCTCGCGCTTGCTGCGGCGACGGCTCTCGCCGCGCCGCCGCACCGCTTTGTGGTGTTCGGCGACAGCCTTTCCGACCCCGGAAACGCGTTCATCCTCACCCGCAACCTCGAGATCCCGCCGTTCGACAGCATCATTCCGAGCGCGCCCTATGCGCGCGGCGGGTTCCACTTCAGCAACGGGCCGACGTGGGTCGAGCAGCTCTCGCTCATCGACCGGGCGGTGCCGAGCGCCGGCCCGGCTCTGCTTATCCCGCGCGTGTTCTCCAACTACGCGGTCGGCGGGGCGCGCGCGCAGCAGGTCGGCGCGTTCGATCTGCCGACGCAGGTGGGCCTGTTCGTGCAGGAATTCCACGGGCAGGCGCCTGCGGACGCGCTCTACATCGTCTTCGTCGGCGGCAACGACCTGCGCGACGCGCTGCAGGCGCTTGCGGTCGATCCGACCGGCGCGACCAGCGCGGGCATCGTGCAGAGCGCGCTGTTCTCGATCCGCTCGAACCTGCTCACCTTGCAGGCCGCCGGCGCGCGGACCTTCCTCGTCGCCAACGGGCCGGACATCAGCCTGGCGCCCGCAGTCCGGCAGCTCGGGCCTGCGGCGCAGGGCGCGGCACGCTTTCTCTCGCAGCAGTTCAACCTCGGCCTCGAGGCGATCCTCCAGGGACTCGAAGCCGCGCTCGGCGTCGAGATCGTGCGCCTGGATGTCTTCGCCTTCCTCAACGAAGTCGTGGCCTCGCCTGCCTCGTTCGGATTCACCGACGTGGTGGATACGTGCATCCGGGTGAACACCGTCGTGCAGCCCTTCTGCCCCAACCCGGGCAAGTTTCTCTTCTGGGACGGCATCCATCCCACCGCGGCCGGCCATCACCAGCTCGCGACGCGCGCCGACGCGGCGCTCGACGCGAAAGCGCTTCCGCTCGCGGCTGCGCCCTAGCGCGTTCCCGGCGGAGCGGGCGTCCAGGGCGCGCCCGACGCGTCGCGGCACGCGCCGTAGCGGAAAGGGCGGGTCGGGCGGCCTTCCAGCGTGAACCGCAGGTCGACGAACCACACGCACGCCGAGCCTTCGCTCATGCCGTCGTACGCGGGGAGATCGGCGAACCAGCGGTAGACCGCCATCGCCGGCGAATTCCAGGCGTCGCGCACCAGCGCTTTCTCCGGCCCGTCGCCGTAGCGCGCCCGCGTCTCCCAGCGCGCGGAGGCGAGCGGCTGGTAAACCGAGTCCAGCATGGCGAGATAGCCGTCGCCTTCGCGGTACGCGGGAGGCGTCTTCCTGACGAGGTTCACGTCGGCGAAGCGGTGGACGTCCGCGTCGGAGACAAACACCGTCCAGTTGAACGGCGACACGGGCCGCGGCTGCGCGTTGACTCTCGCGCCGCGAATGCCGTTCTCGCGCGCGTAGCGCTCGCCGAATCCCGTCGCCTTCTCTTTCTGCAGATACTGGAAGCCGACGTAGCCGCCGAGCACGGCGAGCGCCGCGGCGGCGGGCCAGCGCCCGAACTGAACTGAGCGGCGCAGCGCCGCCGAGGCGACTAGGCCCGCGACGATGATCCCGGTAAACCACAGGTCGATGATGAACGTCGTGCCGATCTGCGCGCGCCAGTCGGAGAAGGGCGCGAGGATCATCGTCCCGTAGCTGGTGATCACGTCGCCTGCGACGTGCAGCGCGAGGCTCATCGCGGTGATGCCGTAAAGCGCGCGCCAACCGCGCGGCTCGCGCAGCACCGCCGCGAGAATCCAGGAGTAGAGCAGAGCCCACAGCGGCAGCAGGATCAGCGAGTGCGTCACGCCGCGGTGGTTCTCCAAATACGCTATCGGCCCGAGCATCGCGATAACTATGTCGAGATCAGGAGACGCGCACGCGAGGAATCCGACGGCCATCCGTCGTAGCAGCGATTTCGGGGGCCCGTCCCTCGGCGCCGTCGCGCGCGCAAGCAGCGCTCCCGAGAGTGCGTGGGTCAGTGTGTCCAACGACGCAGATTGTCACCTATCCGCGACAGCCTTGTTTGCCTTGCGATCAACTCCTTAGTTCCTTAGCGACACCCGCGCGTTGGGCTGAGACGACAGATCCGCCCGCTCCAAGCGACCGGGGACCCGAGCGTTGTGCACGTAAACCGCTGATGCGGCTCGATTCATGCTCATTGGCACGCCTGTTGCGAGCTTCGGACTCGAGTCGTTTTTCCCCGAGGCGAGAAGATGACCAGAACATCGCTGGTGGGGCGCTTGTGCTTGCTCGCTGCCCCAGCTTCATTCTCCGTCGCTCTCGCTGCCTGCGATGCGACGATGCCCGTCGCCACGAAGCCGGCGGCGGCGGAGTCCACTCCGGCCGTCGTCGTCGACGAGGACCGCTCCGGCCCATACGCAACCGGCAGAAGCCTCAGCTTCGACGCGGCGCTGCAGCCGCTCGATCCGAGCCCGGTGAAGGAAGTCCGGCTCGATGCATCGAATCGCCTGATCGATCTCGCGCCGGGGATCAAGTACGCCGCGTGGACGCTGGGCGACTCGGTGCCGGGGCCCACGGTGCGCGCGCGCGTCGGCGACAAGATCCGTTTTTCCATGACCAATCGCACCAACGTCACTTCGCCCAAGCTGCGCATCGCCGCGCCGATGCTGCATTCGATGGACTTTCACTCGGCGATGGGTTCGCCGCAGGACCTGTTCCACTCGATCGCTCCGGGGCAGACCATCTCGTTCGAGTTCACGCCCACCTATCCGGGCGTGTTCATGTACCACTGCGTTACGCCGCCGATGGTGGACCATGTTGCCTCGGGCATGTACGGCATGACGGTGGTCGAGCCCAAGGGCGGCTGGCCCACCCGGGTCGACCGCGAGTACGTCATCATCCAGGGCGACTTCTACGCCAAGCCCGACCCGGAGAAGCGCAAGGTCGACAACCTTCCGGTCTACGTCCTCGACAAGGACAAGGCGCTCGCGAGGACGCCGACGCAGGTGGTGTTCAACGGCCGCTTCAACGGCATGGTCGACAAGCCGCTGGTCGCGCGTCCGGGCGAGCGCATCCGCCTGTACGTGCTCAACGTCGGCCCGGGAAGCGGCTCGAGCTTTCACATCGTCGGCAGCATCTTCGACCGCGTGTGGATGGGCGGCAACCCCGCAAACGAGATGCGCGGCCTGCAGACCGTCGACCTCGGCGCGAGCTCGAGCGCGATCGTCGAGCTCCCGGTGCCGGAGAAGGGCGACTACATCATGGTCGACCACTATTTCGCCAACGCGTCGCTCGGCGCGATCGGATTGATCGGCGTGTCGGACAAGGTGCCGCTGCCCGGGCAGGTCGCCGAGCCCCCCAAGGCCGAGGTCCCGGCGCCCGAGCTGGCGAGAGTCGTCATGACCGAGCACCAGCACGAGCCGGCGAAGGACGGGAAGGAAGCACCCAAGCCCGGCACGACGATCAACGATCCCGAAGCCGCCAAGGGCAAGCTCGCCTTCGAGTCCAAATGCGTCCTGTGCCACTCGATGGGCGGCGGCAAGAAGGTCGGGCCGGACCTGCAGGGCGTGACCAAGCGCCACCCGGACGCGTGGCTGACGCGGTGGCTGCTCGACACCGAAAAAATGCAGAAAAGCGACCCGGAGGCGAAGGACCTGGTCGCGAAGTACCGGATGCCCATGCCGAATCCGGGTCTCAAGGCGACTGAAGTGCGTGACCTCCTCAAATTCTTCCACTGGAGCGACCAACGTGAAGGACTCGCGAAAAACTAGGGAAGTGATGAAGCGGTTCATCTTTGCAGGCTTTGCCCTCGTCTCCCTGTCGGGGCCGGCGCTTGCGTACGACAGCTGGGTCGAGGACCACATCGCGGCGAGCTACAACTACAGTCTCCTCAAGGGCCCCGCGGCCGGGCGCAGCGTGCTGCTCGCGGCGGCCGATCCCGCGGACGCCGACGCCGCGAAGGGCAAGGCCACCTTCGACGCCAAATGCGCGCTGTGCCACTCGCTCGGCGCGGGCGACAAGATCGGCCCGGATCTCAAAGGCGTGACCCGGCGGCACCCGGACAAGTGGCTGACCTGGTGGCTGCTCGAGACCGACCGCATGCAGAAAACCGATCCCGAGGCGAAGGCGCTGCTCGCGAAGTACAAGACGCCCATGCCCAACCTGGGCCTCAAGCCGGCCGAGGTACGCGAGCTGCTGGAGTTCCTGCACCGGAGCGACCACAATGGACTTGCTAAGAATTAGCGGCTGGATCGTGCTGCGCCCGCTGTGGGTGGGGGCCGTGTTCGCCGCCGTGCTCGTGCTGTGGGTGCGGCCGGCGCCCGCGTGCGAGGTGTGCGTCGAGGACCACGTCGCCGCGACCTACGACTACGCGGTGGTCGCCAAAGCCGAGGCCGCGGGGCAGCACGTGCTTTTCGTCGCGGTGCGCGGCAGGGACGCCGGCGCGCCGCGCGGCGAGGTTGCGGTGCGCAAGGCGCTCTCCGCGGCGGGTGCCGACAGCGCGAGCATTCGCTACTCGGCCTTCCCGACCGCGGCGTCCTTCGCCTGGAATCCCAAGCGCTCCAGCTCGGCCGAGATCCTGCGCGCCGTGAACGGCGGGCTGGGCGGCAGCGGCCTGACGCTGGTCGCGCTGAAGGTGATCAGCTAGACATCACGGCACGAACAGGCTCGCGCAGTGCCCCGGCTGTGCGGGTGAGTCGGCGATCGCCCCGCTGCGCGGTACGCATTGATCCGGCGGCAACGTCGCGCCGTGCTCCACCTGGTCAACCACCAGGTCGAACGCGCGCTGCGCGTGCGGCTCGATCAGCTCGAGCTGCGGGAACGCGGGCGGCGTGTCCTGGTAGGTCTCGATGTGGTTGCCGTTCTGCACCTCGTACAGCCGGTACGCAGCGGCGCGCTCGTCGTCGTCCTTGTCGTGGTTCTTGTGGTCGTGGTGCTTGTGCTTCGCGGCGGCTGCCACCTTGCGCGCATAGGCGCGCGCGTGGTGGTCGATCGGCAGCAGCGCGTCCATGGTGCCCGCGACCGTCACCAGCGGCCGCTTGATCCTGCCCGTCGTCGCGAAAGCGGCCATCTGCGCGCCCACGTCGGACACGGACAGCCGGGCGATGTAGTTGTAGGTGCCGGTGCCGCTCACGTAGGTGTCATAGGTGGGATCGAGCCGCTTCTGCCACTGGCATTGCGTGACTTCCCAGAACTGCCCGTTGTAGCGGCCCCAAAACGATGCGGCGCCGATGACGATGTCGGGCGGATACCCCGCGGCCTGGATGTTCTTCGCCGCGGTGCTTGCGGGGTTCAGCCCCGAAGCGGCGTAGTCGGGGAAGTTGAGGATCGCAGGCGGCAGGTCGGTCAGGAGGTTGGGTGCGTGGGCGTCGACGAAGGTGCCTTCCCAGTCGACGCCGCCGTCGAACAGCTCGGGCGCCGACTCGATCGCGCGGCGCACCTGGTAGCCGCCGTTCGAGGTGCCGACCGCGTAGGTGTAGCGCGGGTGGCGTCCGTAGCCCGCCTTCACGCCCTCGCGCGCGAGCTCCGCCGCCCTGATCATGAACTCCGCCCAGCGCGTGAAGGGCTGGCCGGGATCGTTGTCGTAGAAGTGCACGAACACGGGCACAAGCGGGGCGAGCCTGCACGCGAGCGGGTCTGCGGCGGTGCTGAGCTGCAGATTGAGCACGCCCTTGTTCTGCGAAGCGTAGGCGTAGCCCTTCTGTACGACGTAATCGCTCCAGGCAAAGTCGCCGTTGAACTCGCTGCGCGTGCCCGAGGCGCCCGCGACCACCAGCCGCCCGTTCCAGTCGTTGGGCAGCCGCAACAGGAATCTCGCCTGCCCCTGCGGATCGGAGGCGATGCGCGCGTTGAGCTGGATTCCTGGCACCGCCTTGGTGATCGGCGTGCGCTTGCCCAAGCTCGGCGCGATCACGCTGCGATCGGTCGTCGGCGTGAAAGCGAAGGCCGGCAGGCCGGACAGGGAATTGTCGGCGGGCGTGGTCTGCGTGTTCGCCGTGGTGAGGTCGGCGCTCGCGAAGCAATTGATATCGGCGAGACTGGCGCCGAACGCCTTTTGCAGATCGGCGCAGCTGAGCGCAGCGAAGGCGGGGAGGGGTGCGAGCAGCAGTAGCAATACCGCGGTGCGGGCTATTCCAAACACGGTGTCCTCCTTGATGGGTGTTAGCGCAGATCTTCCGGCAATGCGTAATCCGGGTAGCGCTTCTTGAACCTGGCGATCTCCTGCCCGGCTTCCTCGGATTTTCCTTCCTTCACCAGCTTGCGGATGTCATCGAGCCAGGCCTGCGGCGAGCGTGTCTCGACCTGCGCAGCGACCGTGCCCACACCCGGAATCACTGCCTGGGTCGGCTCGGGCCGCGACTTTAGGGCTTCGGCGGGGACCGCCGGTGGCGCCTGGCCTTGCGGCGGCGCTCCGGCCGGCGCGGGGGGCGCAGCCTGCGGCGCATTCTGCGTGAACGGCGTTGCAGGCTTTCCGACTGCGCGCGACGCTTGAGTCGCTGCCGGCGGAGTCGGCGCGGGCGGTGTCGCCGTCGGTGTCTGCGCGCCGAACACGCTCAGCATCCCGCCTGCCGCCGGAGTCTGCGGCGCATCGGCCCGGCGTTGCGGCTGCAGCGCATCCGCGCGCGCGGGCTCTTCCTTCTTCAGCGCCGGCGGCGCCTTGGCGGCTGGCGCGGCCTTCGCCGGCGCTTGATTGGCGACGGGCGGGGTGACGTCCTTGAATCCGATGTCCTGCTGCGCGCGCTCCAGGCGCGCGGCTTCGCCCGCGTCCATGGTGGAGGTGAACCCCTGCGGCGTGGTGACGGTTTGCGGCGCAGGCGCAGGCGCGGTCGGCGGCGCGGGCTTCGCCTCGGCCTTCGGCTCGGGCGCGGACTGCTTCGCGCGCGCGTACTCCATCGCGCCCGGCGCAACGGTTTCGGGCTGCTCGCGGTACGCCTTGAGCACGATCGCGGAGGTCAGCACCACGGTTGCGGCCACGGCGAAGGGCGGCGCCCAGCGCCACAGCAGCGGGTGCCGGTCGCGCGCAGAGCGGCGCGAGGCCGCAAGGATGGCCTGGTCGATCTGCCGGCTCGGCTCGGGCCACGCGCCCTCGCGGTAGATGCGCGACAGGGCGTGGTCGCGGACTTCGCGCTCGTCGCTCATGGCCGGCTCAATTCCTCTCGCAGCTTCGCCAGCGCGTAGCGCAGGCGGCTCTTCGCCGTCTCGCGGCTGACGCCCATGGCCGCGCCGATCTCCTCGACCGACAGGTCAGCTTCCTGCTGCAGCAGAAACGCCTCGCGCTGCGCCTCGGGCAGGCGCGCGAGCGCGGCGAGCAGGCGCTCGGCCGAGCGCTTCCTGTCGAGGAGCGCCTCGGGCGGCAGATCCCCGGAGGGAAGGCTGTCGAGCGCCTCTTCGCTTTCCTCCTGCGCGAGGAATTTCGCGCGGCCGCTCGTGCGGTAGTGGTCCATGAGGCGATTATGCGCGATCGCAAACACCCAGGAGCTGAACTTGCCTCGGGGCTGGTAGCGCTCGCGGGAGTCGATCACACGCATCCAAACGTCCTGAAAAAGCTCCTCGGCCGCCGCTTCCCCAACCTGGCGCAGCAGGAAGCGGTACAGGGGGCCGCGGTGGCGGCGATAGAGGGTCTCAAACGCCTCCGCGTCGCCGCCGCCGTACGCCAGCATCAGCTCTTCGTCCGCCGGCCCGCTCCCCATGCGGGCCTAGTGTAGCGGGAGTCAGGGTAGGCCGACTACCGTGCCCTCCCTGGGGTAGCTCACCGTGTAGTTGAGCGTGATCTTGACGGTCTCGTTCGGCTTGATCGGTCGCTCCCAGGCGACAACGCCCTGGCGCTCCTCCCAGTTCTCGACCTGCGGCTTGGGGTCGAAGCTCGCCTTCACGGCGATCTGGTCCGAGGTGGACACGGGCGAGCCCTCGAGCACCAACAGGTCGAGCACGGTCTTGTGCGAGCTCGACAGGGTCAGCACGTCGGTCACCTCGCGCTCGCTCTTCCTGCCGATGATGCCGGCCGAGCCGTTGCGGTCCTTGATGCGGTTCAGCTTGACGCGCACCAGGCTGTCGCGGCCGAAGGGCAGGAGCAGGTTCTCCGAGGTCTGCGGGTTCCAGCTGGTCGAGCCGACCACGTTGCCGTCGCGCTGGAGCTGGATCTCGCCCGGCAGCCATACGCCCTCGGGGCGCTTGGCTTCCGCGGTGACGATCGCGGCCGGGTCGAGGCGCGGGGCCACGCGCAGGCGCATTTTCGCGGGGAGTGTCAGCTTCGCGAGCGACACAGTGACCTTCCGGCCGTCCGCGGGCAGGGTGACGAGCCCGGGCACCTCGAACTCGGTGCTGAAAGTTGTCTGCACTTCGACCGGGGCAGGCGCCCGTGCTGCGCGGTCCATCGCCCGGAATTCGCTCTTCGCAAGTTGGGCCGGCGCTTCGGCGACGGCGCCCATTGCATTCGCCATCGGAGTCGAGACGGGCAGCGACACCCACCACGGCTGCGGGTCGGGCCCCGCGGGCGAAAGGCGCGGTTGCCCCGTGGACAGCTTGAGCTTCACGCCCGACCAGTCCTCGCCCGTGGTCTGCTGTAGCACGCCCTGACGGGTCAGCTCGACCTGTGAGGCGTTGGAATCGAGGCTCGCACGGTACGCCGGCCGCCATCCGGCGCCGTTCACCTGGTAGGAGACGCGCGCCGTGCCGCCGCGCTCGCTCGCGACGCCCAGGCTGATGGTGCGGGTATCGCGCGCGCCGCTCTTCAGTCGCGCGAGGTCGCGCTCGAGTGCCGCGATCTGCTTGCTGATCTCGCGCTTCTGCACCTGCGTGCGCTGTGCGCGGGCGAGCGACTCGCCGCTTCCCTTGCGGATCACCTCGACCACCGAGCCGAGCGTCCTCGCGTCGGGGATCGGCGCCGGCTTCTCGCCAGGCGTGCCCAGGCGCGACAGGAACTCGGTCACCATCTGCGCGGACTTGGCCTCGCCATCGAGCTCGAACTGGCGGTCGCGCAGCGCCTGGATTCTCTCCTCAAGCCGCGCCTCGCGCGAGTTGGGCGACTGAACGCGCGAGACGTCCTGCGTCGACACCTCGCCGATCGCCACGCCCGCGTCGGCCTCGACGCGCACCGACTGCGGGTCGAAGTTCGCGGGCAGGCCCGAGATGCGAAGCGTCGTCATCCCCGGTTCGACGCGCGCGGTGCGCTCGACCGTCGCGCTGCCCGGGTAGAGCGTCACGGCCGTGATCTTCGCTGCATCCTGTCCCTGCGCGGCGCCCGACAGGGTGATGATCGCCGCGCCTACCGCGGCCGGCAGCAGCCGCCGCGAGAAGTTCGTGCTTCCGTTCATGTTCGTCTCCATGGTGATCCCCCGGTGGGGGCATGGAGCGGTAAACGGAGGGTAAGGAGGTTCGGGGTTAAAGCTTCAGCAGCAGCCCCAGCGAGATCATGTCGACGTTCGACACGCCCGTGGCGTCGCTCCCGACGCGCGAAAAGCGCTCGACCTCGAACCGCACGGAGGCGTTCTTCGTGAAGTCGTAGATCGCGCCCGCGCCGAAGTTGGGGGCGAACATCCTGGCGCTCACGCCGGTCGTGTTGGTGGTGAGGCTCCCGGGCGGGGTGACGCTCTGGCTCGTCACGACGCTCGCGGCGAGCACGCCCACTTTGCCGAAAAGCGAGAATGAATCGCTGAGCGGCGCGAGGCCGAGCACGTCGAAGAGGATGCCGCCCGATTTGAAGTCCGATTTCGCCTGGCCGCCGGTGAATTGGGCCATGTAGGTGGCGGAGCCCAGGACGGTAAAGCCCCCTTCGAGGGCGAAGTACCTGCTGGGCATCCATCCGACCATGATCTTCCAGCCGGAATCCCAGCGGTCGAGCTTGGAGGAGAACTCGGTCGCGCCGGCGGACAGGAGAGCGGCGTCGGTCGCCGCCTGGTCGACTCCGGGATCGGTTCTCACCATGCCGACGGCGCCGTAGAGGTAGGTGGTTTCGTCCGCAGCGCGGACGGCTCCGGCGGACAAGAGCGCGGCAGCGAATACAGCGATCCTCCACATGGGCGCCATCGTGCCCGCGGCGCCAGCGGGCGTCAATGTGCGCCGGTATTCAGGCCGCGCTTGCGGGCTCCGGCGCCGCGGCGGGCCGGCTCCGCTCGGGCACGAGCGTCGCGCGGATCTCCTGTGCGAGGCGCGTGATCTCCTCGACAAGCACGCGGCCGCTCCCGCCTTCCTGCCCGCCCCGCTGTCCCGGTGCGATCTCCAGGCTCGCAAGGCGCGCGAGCACCGGCGCCAGCGCGCGCTCGGGGTCGACGAGGAATTCGCTCCCGCGGATGCGCTCGAACTTCCATCCGAGCCGCTCGAGAACCGCCTGGCGCGCCATCGCCTCGGGAATCTTCTCGAGCGGCAGGTAGCGGTCGCCGTCGCACTCGATCGCGAGGCGGCTCTTCGCGCCCAGCACGACCAGGTCGATGCGATACTTGCCGACCTTCCACTGCGGAGCGACTCGGTAGCCGCGCGCCGAGAGCTCCGCGGCCACCCGCCGCTCGAACTCCGACCCGGGGCGGGCCGCGCCTTCCTCGAGCTTGTGCATCGCCGAGGCGGGATCGAGCGCGTGCTCGATCAGCCGCCGGCGCAGGTCGCCGGGCTTCAGGTCTGTCCTGGAATCGAGCGAGTGCACCACCCACATCTGGTCGCGCGCGCGGCTCGCCGCCACGTTGTAGCGCTTCTTGAACATGTCGTTCGCTCCCGCCTGGCGGAGCGCGAGCGGGCTCTCGTCCTTCGGACCGTCGACGATCGACAGTACCATCACGTCGCGCTCGTCGCCCTGGAACTGCGCCGCGTTGCCGCAGATGATGCGCCGCCGCTCGTACTCGGCGGGCGGGAGGTGCCGCCGCAGCAGCTGGTCGATCGCGAACGCCTGCTGCTCGGCGAGAAGCGAGATCACGCCGAGCGTCTTGCTCCGGTACGCCTCGTGGCGGCACATCGCCAGCACCAGCGACGCGACCGCGAGCGTCTCCTCGCGGTTCACGTGGCCGTCGCGGCCGCCGCTCACGCGCCAGGGCACGACCGCGGGCTCGAGGCCGCCGGCGCTGGATTCGCGCAGCGGACGGATGTCGCCGTTGTAGGACAGCTCGTTCGAGAACTGGATGATCTCGGGCACGCAGCGGAAGTGCTCGATCAGGCGGATGGTGTCGCCGAACGCCTGGCGCCCGAGGTCGTAGACGGAGAGCTTGCCGTCGTAGAGATGGCTGTTCGGGATTCCCTTGAGGATCATCTTGATGAGACGCTCCACCGGCGCCTGCTCCATCCCGAAGCTGTCGGGGCTGACCTGCTCGTGGTCGCCGACGATCACCACCTGCCGGCCGAGGTAGAGCGCGATGAGTCCCTCGAGGCCGCACTGGCTCGCCTCGTCGATGATCACCACGTCGAAACGGGTGCGGCGAACGTCGAAGTTCTCGTAGATGCGCACGAGCGGCATGATCCACACCGGGACCGCGGCCTGGCTCTCCGACATGAGCTTGCGCGACTCGGCGATCAGCTCGGCGACGCGCGCCTTCTCGCCGGACTTCGCGCCCAGGCGGCGCTGGGTGTCGAGCCAGCCGATCAGGGACTGCCGGTATTTCGCCGCCTTCCTGAGCTGGTTGCCCCAGGCGCGCGCTTCGATCAGCTCGACCGTCACCTCGCGCAGCTTCGCCGCGAGCTCCTCGATCCTCGCCTGGATCGCGGCCGGCCCCTGCTTCTGCCGCTCGGCGAGCTCGTCCGAGAGCTGCCGCCACAGCCACGCCTCGGCGAGATCCCCGGGCAAGGCGGTGCCGCCGTGCCGCCCGTCACGGCTGCGGATCGCTGTGGCCCATACTGGAGCCGCGGCCTCGAGCCGCGCGAGCAGCGCGAGGCGATCGGCGAGCGTCTGCTTCTTTGCGTTCAGCTCGGCGAGCCTCGCGAAGCCGCGCCGGTACAGGTCGATGTCGCTCTTGCGCACGGCTTCCAGCAGGTCCCCGACCACGCCGTCGTGGTCGTGGGGATGCTTCGAGAGCGCGGGCTTCAGCCGCGCGAGCAGCGCCTCGTTCTCGGCTACCAGCTGGCGCGCGAGCCGCGCGCGCACCACCGGCTGCAACAGCTGCCGCACCGCGCGCTCCAGGCGCCGCAGCTCGCCCACCGCCTCGAGCGGCGGCGCCACCTCGCGCAGGAGTCGCTCCCAGTTGAATCCCATGAGCTTCAGCCCCTCGATCGCGGGCTTGAGCAGCTGCGGGTACCAGTTGAGCGCGTCCTCGAGCTGCGGCAGGAACTGGGCGCAGATGCGCTCCGGCTCCTCGCCGAGCTGGTCGGCGCCCGCCGCGCCCAGCGCGGTCATCTGCCGCTCCCAGCGTGCCAGCAGCTCGCGGCGCATGAGGGCGAGACGGATCGAGGCTCGCAGCGCCTCGAAATGCTCGGCGCGGAACGGCTCCACGTCGCCCACGCGCGCGGACTTCTTGAGCGCCTTCCAGCGCGGGTTCAGCATCAGCTGCACCCCGCCCAGCCTGCCGCCGTCGCCGAGGTGCCTGAGAATCTCGTCGATGATCGCGAGGCCCGCATCGTTGCAGAATTCCCGAGTCACGAGCGGTCCATGCTTGAGGATCAGGTTCGAGCCCTGGGCGGAAAGATTCCTCGCCCGGTTCAGCTGCTCGATCAGGGCGCGCCAGGGCTCGGTGTCCGCGCCGCCGGCGATGCCCGCGTTGACCACATGCAGGCGCCAGTTCTCGGCGGAGGTCACGAACTCGAGCGCCTTGTCGATCTGGCCGAGCAGGCGTCCCAGCTCGCGCGTCTCGAGGGAGCGCTCGATGTCGCTCCACAAGTCTTCGCGCAGCTTGCGCGCGTAGGGGCCGTGGCGCGCGATGCCCTCGACGGCGTCGGTGAACTGCACCGGAGTGAGCAGCTCCGCGGTCTCGGGCACGGAGAGGTGCAGCTCGCGCTCCTCGCCCTGGGTGAGCATGCCGTTCGAGCCGTACAGCCTGCCGAGCTCGCCCTCGGAGAGCGGCGGCTCTCCCACGCGTACGGCGGGTGCGGGAATCCAGTCGTGCGCGCCGCGGCCGGCGGCGATCCGGCGCGCCGCCTGCGAGGGCTCGAAGGCCTGCGCGCCGACGTCGATCTCGCGGTACTCGGCGCCCACCGCAGCGCGCAGCCGCTCGCGCAGCTCGCGCAGCTCTCCGATGAGCGCGGCGCGCTGTTTCTCACGGTCCTGGGCGACACGCGACAGATCGCCCGAGTCGTCGCGCGACAAGCGCTCGGAGATCTTGGAGACCGAGATCTCGAGCTCCTGCCGGCCGCGGACGTCGCTGTCGAGCACGGAGACGCAAAGCGGCTGGATGTCCGGGTGCGCCTGGTCGCGCAGCACGCGCAGCGCCTTGGTGGTATGGCTGGTGACGAGGATGCTCTTGCCCTTGGCGAGCAGGTGACCGATGAGGTTGGCGATGGTGTGGGTCTTGCCCGTTCCCGGAGGGCCCTGGACGATCACGGCGCCCGAGTCTCCGAGCTGCTTGGCGAGGTTGAGCTGCTCGATGTTCGCCTCCTTGGCGAACAGCACCTCGGCGTCCTCGTTGGCCGGCGCGTGGAAGGCCTCCGCGGGCGACGCGTCGACGCTGTCGTGGTGACCGTTGACGCCGGCGATGCGCATCAGGGATGGCGGGAAGGATTCCGCGGTCTCGATGTCCTCGAGGATGCTCTTGATGGTGCTCCCCACGCCGATGGTGCGCAGCCGCGCGAACAGCACCGGATCGCGCACGATCCTGGGCGCGTCGCTCTCGCCCTCGAGGTCCTTCGCGGCGACGAGCTCGCCACCGCCCAGCGAGCCCAGCACGCCCTTGAGGTAGGCGGTCGCTTCCGGGTCGAGCGGGTGGTAGAAGTGCCGCTCGATCTCCTCGATGCGGTTCTGCAGCATGCGGCCGTCGACCTTGCGGCTCGTGCTGAACAGCGCTGTATACAACTCGGGCACGTTGTCGGTCTCGGCGAGGGTGAACTCGGGAACGCCGGGGTTGAAGGCGAGCTCGATGCGCTTCAGCAGTATCGGGTGGTGGATCGCGCCTTCCTCGACCCGCCAGTGCAGTATGCCGTCGCCGACCAGGAGCTCGATCTTCTCCGCCTCGCGCTCGATCTGGCCGTGCAGGGCGTAGAGGCGGTCGAACAGCTCGAGCGCGGCGCGCTCGGGACGCTCCGCTCTTTCCCAGGCGGTGCGCTCGGCCTTCCACCGCTCGAATGCCTTCGTCCTCCCGCGCTCGTCGTCGAAGCGGGGCTTCCCGCCTTCCTCGAGCGATTCGCGCGCTCGCGGCTCGGTGCCCAGCTGGTCCCAGCCGGGAGCGAGCCATGCCTCGAGCTCCTGCGGCGGGCGAGGGCAGGGCGTCGCCGTGGGGCGACGCACCTTGAAGATGAAGCGCTCCTCCGGCTTCTCCGGATCCGGCCGCGACACGGAGGGACTCGCCGGGAGGTCGCGCAGCCACAAGACCCAGGGCTGCTCGGAGATCTGCCGCACGACGGGGTTGCGCAGCTGGACGTAGGCGTCCAGGAACTGGAAGATCCTGCGGATCCGCGCCCGCGCGACGTGGGTGTCGGCCTGGTCGAGCGCTACGACGTTGCCGGGGGCGGGGTTGCTGAGGGCGTTGGGCATGGGTCGCCTTTGTAAAATTCGAAGGGGCCGGCCCGGCCGGCCCCTCCCTTGGGCTCCCCTGCTGCTTTCGACACGCTTTCGCCTGTTGCGTTCCGCTGCAAGGACCCGCGCGGCGTGACTTCGTCCCCTCGCGCGCACAACCGGGGGCGTATATTTAGCGCGCTTCCGAAAATTCTTTCACGACCATCGTCGGCGCGGCCAATTTTTTCCCGTTCCGCTCCGTGCGGGCAAGAACGTCACGCGCGAGAAGGTCCTCAAGGCGATCAGCAACATGGGCGAGCTCGACCTAGGCGGCGTGTACGTGAACTACACGCCCAAGGCACGCAACGGCTGGGGCGGCGTCGACCTCACGGTGATCAGTGCGAACGGCAAGCTGCTGCGCTGAGTCCCCGCGCTTAGGCGGCTTTCCCCCGCGCGTGCCCTACTCGGAACCAAGCCCACAGCGCCATCACGCTGAATAGCAGCGCACCGCTCGTCAGCAGCACGCGCCCGGGGACTTCCCAGAAATGCGTGCGCGCGGCGGCGCCCGCCACGCCGCCCGTCATGTGACCGTACGCCAGCCAGTCGAGCAGCAGCGCGATGGCGGTGATCATGAACGCCCCGAGCCAGGCCTTCAGGCGCCGGTTGCGCTCCGGCGCGAACAGGATCAGCCCGACGAAGGCGAGCGCGGATCCCGCGATAATGAGGACGACCGGGTCGAGCTTTCCCATGGGCTGGCCGAGATGGCCCGCGGCGTTCGCCGCCACCCCCACGCCGGCCGCGAGCGCCAGGAGGCCGCCGGCGATCTGCCCGCGCCGCGGCTGCGGCTTGGACGCCATGGAATCTCTCCCCTCGGAAGCAACGCGTCATTGAAGACCTGGCGCGCCTGCGCGTCAATCTTCCGCCACGCGCGGGCGTGCGCTTTTTCCTCCGGCGCCGCGCGTCACCCCGGATCCTGTGGAGGATTTGCGCAACTCTGTAGCGGACCCGGCGGGCACAGACACTGGGAAAGGTCCATAATGCGAAGTCGAATCGCTTTGGGTCTTGGCCCCGTATTTCCCCTCGGGGCGCCTTGCAGGCCTTCTCCCACGGATATTTGATGCCGCGCGCGGCTGCGCGACGGCAATCGCAGGGAGAAACGCAATGCCAACCGGCGTCGTCCGATCCTTCAACGTCAAGTCCGGATACGGCTTCATCCGCCCCGACGACGGCTCCAAAGACGTATTCGTGCACAGCGGCGCGGTGAAGCGCGCCGGACTGCAACCGCTGTATCCAAACCAGAAGCTCCAATACGACCTGCGCTGCGAGCTGGACGGGCGGCGCTCGGCCGTCGACCTGAGGGTCGTTTGATGGCCAAGGAAGCGCTGATCGAAATGGAAGGCGTCGTCACCCACGAGCTTCCGGACACGCGGTTCCGGGTCACACTCAACAACGGCCACGAAGTCATGGCGCATCTGGCCGGGAGGCTGAAGCGGCACCGCATAAAGATCCTGCCCGGCGACCGCGTGACGCTGGAGCTCACGCCCTACGACCTGACCAAGGGGCGAATCAATTTCCGCCACAACACGTACCACCCTTCGTCCCCGCGCCCGCAATTCCGGCGCCGGCGCTAGCCGATGAAGGTGCCGCTCTACCAATCGTGGGCGATCCGGATGTCGGGCGCCGGTTCGCTGCTTGCGCTGGACCGCCTGATGAACGAGTGGTACGACGGGGTCAAGGCGGACCGGGGCCTTCGCGCCGCGGTCGGCTTCGAATCGAACATGGAGCGACGCGACTGGGAGGGGGCGAAAGGCAGCATCGAGCGCACCTACGGCCGCGCCACCCGCGACCATCAGGCGAGCCTGGATACGCTGGCGGCCGCAATTTTCTGCAAGCGGGTCCTTGAACGCCACCTTGCCCGCTGAATCCGGCCACGTCGTACCGGACGAGGTCTGGCGCGACCTGAGGCGCCGCTCGCGGCTCCTGTGGTGGGTGCTCGCCGCGAGCCTCCCGAGCATTTTTTTGTTTTCGTGGCTGCTCGACGGCGCCCTTCAGCCGAGTCTCCTGCTGCCTCTGCTCACGCTTGCGTTCGTCACCGCGATCGGCGTGGCGGGACTGCGGGTCGCGCGCTTCGCCTGCCCGCGCTGCGGCAGGCCGTATTTCGAGAACTGGTACTTCTTCCAGCTCCTGCGCAGAGAGTGCGCGTACTGCGGCCTGCCTCGGAAAAGCGGACTCCCGGCGCAGGAGTGAAGTTGCGGTACCCGGGGCTGAGGCGTCGGCGCCCGCCGCTTTTCCGTAATCTAGTAGGCAAGCGTAATCGAGTAGAAAGCCGCAAGGCCGTCGATCTCGCCGTCGCTCAGCGCCGCCGCGACGCTGCGCATGCGCGAGTAGATGTCGTTGTGCCGCTCGGCGGACTTGAAGGCGCGCAGTTGCGCGGCGAGGTACTGCGTGCCCTGGTGAGTGAGGCGCGGCGCTTCCACCGGCCCTCCGGACTGGTCGCCATGGCAGGCATTGCACGCCGGGATGCCGCGCGCCGGGTCGCCGCGCGCCACGAGGCGCTCGATGGCCTCGCCGGGCGCGGCGAGGTCCACGGGCGCGATCGCACGAACGGGAAACGACGCGAAATGGGCCGAGAGGGCGACCATCTGCTCTTCGGTCAACGGTTGCGCCATCGCCGACATGACCGGGTTCGCCCGGCTGCCTTGCTTGAAGTCGTAGAGCTGCTTGTAGATCGCCGCGGCCGACTGGCCGGCGAGGTCGGGATAGAGCTTCGTGTCGACCGAGCGCCCGTCGCGGCCGTGGCACGCGGCGCAGCCTGAGGCGAGGGTGGCGCCGGCGGCAGAGGGCCGCGCGAGCGCTTCCATGAGGCCGGCGCTCCACGCGACGCGCGTGGTCGGCTGCGCCTTTGCGTCGCTCGTCGGCTGCGGCGCCGCGGGCGAGCCGGGCGCGATGCCGAGCGCGCGGCAGATCGACGTCCAGGCGTCGAGGCCCGCGCCGCGTCCCTGGATCACCGGAAGCAGGACGAAGCCGAAGAGCACCGAGAAGGCGAACACCGACAGGATCGCGACGCTCGCCCACAGGCGCCAGGGACGATCGCGCGGATCGGGTTCGTCGCTCACGTTACCTGCGCTCGTCGACGCGGTGCACCAGCGCCTCCGGCGATTTAATGATGAAAAACTGCGCGAGCGGATAGCCGTAGGCGAGCACCATGAGGACGAGCACGAGCGCATTCCACAGCCTGAAGCCGTTGAGGGTCGCCGGCACGCGCGCCGGCGGATGCACGGCGGTCGCGTAGAGCGCGCCCGGCGCCTCCGCATTCGGCTCGCGCGCCACGTTGAACTCCAGCAGGTTGTAGACGAAGAGGAGCCCGCTCGCGAGGAGAATCACTCCGCCGATCAGCGACACGATCACCCACGGTCCCCAGGCGGCGATGATCGGATCGGCGTAATTGAACGTCGCAACGCGCCGCCATTGGCCGAGCAGGCCGAGAGTGTGCCACGGCAGCGTCATCACCAGCATGCCGATGAACCACAGCCAGAGCTGCAGGCGCTGGAGGGCGAGCGAGGGGGCGGCTCGGCCGGTCAGGGTCGGCCAGATGGCGTAGGCGATCGCGAAATACATGATGACCACGGTGCCGCCGAAGATCAGGTGGAAATGCGCCGTCACCCAGGACGTGTTGTGGACCATCGCGTTCATGCCGTAGCTCATGTTGATGAGCCCGCCGAAGCCGCCGAGCCCGAGCATCAGGAACGCGAGGCCGGTCGCGAGCACCATCGGGCGCTCCCAGGGCAGGGCGGCGATCCAGCCGAAGAGCCCGCGGCCGCCGCGCAGCCGGCCCGCGATCTCCAGCGACGCGCCGATCGTGAAGACCGTGAGGAGCGTCGGCACGGACACGAGCGCGGTCAGCGCGACCTGCAGGAACTTGAAGGCGTTGGACTGCTGCGGATCCATGAGCAGGTGATGCAGCCCGACCGGCAGGCTGTAGAGCAGGAACAGGACGAAGGTAAGCCGTCCCATGGTGTCGCTGTACAGGCGTCCGCCCGCGGCTTGCGGGACCATCGTATAGAACGCGATGTAGGAGGGGATGAGCCAGAAGTAGACGATCGCGTACAGCGTCCACGAGAAGAGCGTGCGTGAAAGCCCGACGTCCATTTCCGCCTTCAGGCCGAGCGCCGCCGGGATCACCTGGAAGAGAAGCTCTGCCGCGACGCCGACGGTCGTCCACAGCCACATGACTGCGTTGGCGACGGTCGCGAACATGGCGAGCGGCACCGGCCGGCCGGGATTGGCCCGCTTCCACTGGCCCATCGCGATGAGCATGAGCACGCACCAGATCCACGACGCCGCCACGACCAGCACCAAGCCGAGGTAGTAGAAGACGCTGGCGATGAGCGGCGGATAGAAGGTGAAGAGCACGGCCGCGCGTCCCGTGAGAATGGTGACGACCGCCATCAGCGTGCCGGCGACGCCGAGCGCGAAGGCGATCCAGGCCCATCGTGGCGCCGGAAGCGGCCGGGCGAGCGCCGTCTCGGCGACGTAGTAGCCGAAGCCCATCACCATGAACGTGGTCAGGACATATGCCGTCGCCGTCCCGTGCGCAGTCACAGAGCTGAAGTAGGTGGACGCCGTGAGGAAAGGTGCTGGCAACGGGCTGCGCGCCCACATCTGCCAGACGCCGAGCACCAGGGCGATCGTGAACGCGATGAAGGCGACCCAGAGATGCGCGAAGGTGAGGTTCCTAGCGTGCGTCACAGGACACCCCGCCTTGCGAGTCGGGCTTGAAGTCGCCCGGCGGAACCACGCGCACCGTCGCCGACATCTCGCTGTGGCCGAGCCCGCAATATTCGTGGCAAGGCATCAGGAGGTCGCCCGTGCGCGTGAACACCGTGTGCACCTGGCTCACGTATCCCGGCACGATCATCGTGTTGACGTTGGTCCCGGTCACGAGGATCCCGTGGATCACGTCTGGTGTCGCGAAGCGCAGCGTCACCGGCCGGTTCGCCGGCAGCACGATGCAGCGCGGGACGAACGTGAACTGCGTCGCGACGATCCGGCTGGTGATCTGCCCGTCGGCGGCGACGCGCGTGCCCAGGTTGGGCTCGGTGAACTCGCCGGTCAGATGCAGCGTCTTCGGGTCGATCGTCTCGATATTGCTCGGCGGATTGATGTGGTGGACGAGGCCGGCGTAGATGATCGCGAGCATGATCACGCTCACGACGCCGATCGAGATCGCCGCCCAGCGCAGCTCCGACCTGACGATGCCTTCCTCGGCGATGGCCACGCGCTCAGCTCACCATGCCGCGCGGCAGGAAAATCAGGAAGTAGACAAGCAGCCACCCCGCGAGGAGCAGGCCGGTGGTGAGCGCGGCGAGCGCAAAGGCGCCGCGCGGAACCTCCCGCATGACGCGCTCCAGATCCTGATCGGACGGACCGGTTGCCATGGCTTCCTCCTCGAGTTGGGGGAGCGCCGGCGAGTGTACGGGTCCGCTAACTGGACGCGCAATTGGACCTTGGGCCTACGTGCCTCCCCAGCTTGAGATCGCAAATTGCGATTTCAAGTTTCTAACCTCCTGAACCGGAAGCGGAAGAGCGGCGGCTAAACCAACGCCCCGGCTTCTTCAAATACTTCGTCTTGATCGCCTCCAGCGCCTGGTAGGTCAGCGCGCCGACGGTGCCGGTCGGGTTGTAGCCGCCGTTCTGCGGGAAGTTGCCCGCGCCGACGACGAAGAGG
>Ga0137410_10000388_pt1 | contig 31049 bp, 34 predicted proteins | sample CZODoug1_16funga_FD_108878 | JGI IMG/M metagenome (GOLD analysis project Ga0137410, IMG submission 108878) | Vadose zone soil fungal communities from Angelo Coast Range Reserve, California, USA - CZODoug1_16fungal (Illumina Assembly) | ecosystem: Environmental > Terrestrial > Soil > Vadose zone... | reverse complement strand
TTGCGACCGATCCCACCGTGTTCGCCGTGCTTCACCGCGAAGATATGGCGAAGATCATCCTGGATCACCCCAGCCTGGGCTCCAAGATCCTGGTGAAGCTTGTCTCCATGCTCTCCGCGCGCCTGCGCCAGACCAGCGCCCGGCTGCTGCAGTACATGGAACACAGCAACGGCTGAGCTTCGAAGGCGCGACGATCGCCGGCGTTCACCGGCGCGTCATCTGAAAACAAACTCGCTGTTGATCTCGATTGCCCGGGTGGACTTCCTCGCCTCGGGCGGAAACGGCTCGAATGGCGACGAATCCCGGACGATGCGCAGAGCCAGGTCATCGAGCACGGGTAACCCGGATGTTTCGCCGATGGCCGCGGACAGCAGCGTGCCATCTTGAGCGAGCTCGATGCGAACCACCAGCGATCCCGCGCCAGCCGGTTTGGGAAGCGTACCAAGGGTGGCTTCCATCGCTTTCTGGAGTTTTTCCCGGACGCGGTTCACATAGGCAGGCCTGGGATCGGTCGCGGCCGTGAAATCGGGTCGTGGCTCCGTCACGATGGGCCACGCCACGGCGCCGAGCGCTGCGATTACCGCCAGCCCGAGCAAAACGAGCGCGGCGCGAACGGTTTTCTGCCGCGCTTTGAGGCGGCTATCGGCTTGGTCGACCAGGCGGCGGAGCCGCCGAAACGCGTTACCCGCCACGTGTCACTGAAATTTGAGTGCTGCCGGCGAGATCAGCACCCCGAACTGTTCGCACCAGATCACCACGCTGCCGTATTTCGCAAGGTCTACGCCCTGCGGCACCGGATAGTTCTGGCTGCCCTTGAAGGCCTTGAGTCGCCCCAGGTCCACGAACATCGTCCTTGCGACGTTGGTGGAAGGGATCACGTTCTTCTCGGGAACCAGGTAGACGTGGAACTTGGGTCCGGGACCGACCTCGAAATCGCCGGCCAGGTGCACGAGTGCCGGGTATAGCGTCACTTTTCCCTTGCCGTAGTGAATCGGGTCCTTGGGGTTGGCGTGAATGAATGTGCCGGTCGCCACGGTTGTCCCGGCCGTTTTTTCGTCCACGCGCTCGGCGGCGACGATATCGGCGAGAAAGAGGTAGGGATAGATGAAAATGCCCAGCGCGAAGCCTCCCGCGATGCCCAGCGCCGCGCCGACAATAAAGATGACGATGGATTTTTTCATCGTGGACCGGCGGCTTCCCGCGGGTGGTCAGACGCCCTGGAACAGGTAGACGATGAGGGCGATGCCCAGTGCCGCCACCGTCAGGTTTGTGAACACGCCGAGATTGACGCGGTAGCCGTCCGGGATTTCGACCGGCTTGAGGGTGGCCAGTACTTTGCGGTACTGGCGCACCGAGATCACCGATACGGCGGAGCCCATCAGGATGAAGATTACCCCGATCCAGAGCGAAACGCGGCTGGTCAACGCCGGTGACTCGGCCGGTATCAGCAGCAGGCGCACGAACAGGCCAAAGCGCTCGATAACGAAGCCGAATGCCATCAAGGAAAGCGCCGTGCGGTTCCAGGCGAGCAATGTCCGTTCGGCGGCGAAGAACACCCGCGGGTCATTCAGATCGGACATGTTGCCCTCTCCATTGGCGTTCTACAGGAGTTTGACGCACTTTCCCTTGAAGATCACCGGACCGGTCGGTGCGCCGGTGGGCGAGCCGCGGGCGGGTTCGACGCTCATCGCGATGCCCCATGCATCACCCATCCTGGCCGCGAGGGCCGGATGAATCTTCATGACCTGGTCGCGATCCGTCGTGATGAGGCCCAAGGAAACCGGGGCCGCCTTTTCGCCGGGCAGCACCCACATTTCCCAGGATGTTCCCGGCTCCATGACGGGGTGCGCCTGGACGACCTTGATGCGGATGTGCGGCTCGCGCATGGCGTTCATCGGTGGCCACGACACCACCAGCGCGGCTTGTCCTTGCTCGTCGTTCATGACCGCGACCATTGCCATCGGCGGCAGGGGCTTCTGTGTCATGCCGATGAAGATCGCGAGTATCAGGACAAAAGCCGTGCTCGTGACAGCAAGCCCGCGCCAGAACGCGAGGTTCGTCCACGAGCCTGCGCCGCGCGCCGAGCCGGCGATGCGCCGCGAGAGCGCCTCCCACAGGCGGGCAGGCGGCACGATTTCTCCCGCCGCGACCGCCAGCGGGGTGATGCGCACTTCCCATTCGGCAACCACGCGCCTTAGTTCCGGATCGTAACGCAGTAGTGACCGAAACCGCGCGCGGGCGCGCCCGCGCAGCGTCCCCACCACATATTCCGCAGCGAGGCGGTCCCGAAGTTGCGGATTCTTGTAAGTAGCCATTAAGAACTCATGAAACCGCCGATGAACGCCGATGAACGCCGATAACACCAGGCTTGAAAGCTCGGCTTATCGGGTTTTCTGTTTTCATCGGCGTCTATCTGCGTTAATCGGCGGTTAATGCATTCAGGTGTTGGACAAGCAGCCCTTGAGGCGCTCCAAGCCGCGCCGGACCCAGGTCTTCACCGTGCCGAGCGGCTGCTTCATGTGGCTTGCGAGCTCCGAGTGGCTCAGGCCGTTGAAGAAAGCCAGCATGATGCTCTGGCGCTGCTTGCTTTCGAGCTGCTGCAGGCAGCGCGCGAGCGCAGCCGCCTCGCTCGCGGCCATGAGTTGCTCCATCGGCCCCGGCGCGTCGTCCTGCCAGGCTTCGACCGCGATGTCGTATTCCTCGCCGGTTGCTTCCGTCCGTGGTCGCCGCAGCCAGTCGAGGCAGCGGTTGCGCACGATGCTCGTCATCCAGGTGAGCGGCGCGCTCTTCGCCACCGCATAGTCCCTCGCGTGGTTCCAGATGTTGACGTAGCACTCCTGCAATACCTCTTCGGCCCAGTCCTGTCTCCTCAATATACGGAGCGTGACGCCATATAGTTTCGGGGCGGTGAGTTGGTATAAGTCCGCGAATGCACGCTGGTTTTTCAGCGCGCACTGGGCGAGCAGCTCGGCCAGCCGGAGCGCGAGGGCGTCGGGCGCGGGCCGATTCACCGGTTCTTGCCCTGTTGCCACAGTACGTCGGTGCTCCCCGATGCGCGGTTGAGCTTGCGGGCGAGGACGAACAACAGGTCCGACAGCCGGTTGAGGTAGGCCTGCATTATGGGGGCAGTTTTCTGCTTGCGGGACAAGGTCACGAGCCTGCGCTCGGCACGCCGGCACACCGTCCGGGCCACGTGAGCGAGCGCGGCTGCGCGGGGGCCCGCAGGCAGGATGAAATCCTTGAGCGGGGGCAGGCCGGCATTGAAGCGATCGAGCTCGTGCTCGAGGCGTTCGACGTGCGCTTTGCTCATGATCGCATGGCCGGGCACGCTCAGTTCTCCGCCAAGGTCGAACAGGTCGTTCTGCACGTTCTCCAGACAGCTGCGCGCCGCTTCCGGGAGTGCTTCCGCTAACAGGACGCCGAGCACGCTGTTCAACTCGTCCACCGCGCCGATGGCCTCGATGCGCGGCGCGTCCTTGGCGACACGCGCGCCGTCAGCAAGGCCGGTGGTGCCGCCGTCGCCGGTGCGCGTATAGATTTTCGTGAGCCGGTTGCCCATAGGAGGAAGAAGAATGGGATGCGGAAACCGATGCGGAATGCGCAATTATAACGGTGCGCCGGGAGGCGCCGGTGACCGTTAGAATACCGGTGCATTCATGAATAACAACAAGCCAGAATTCATCCTCGGACTTGCATGCTGTGCGGGTGCTGTCGTGGCCGCATCCTGTCCGTCACTTGCGTTGGCGGCGGGTGGTCCGGATCCGGCAGCGGCATGGTGGGTCTGGCCGCTTGCCGTGTTTTTCGTTTGTTTCGTGCTCGGCATGATCGCAGTACCGGCCGGCATCGGCGGCGGTGTGCTGTTCGTGCCTATCGTCAGCGGGTTTTTCCCCTTCCATCTCGATTTCGTGCGCGGGACAGGGTTGCTGGTGGCGTTGGCGAGCGCGCTCGCCGCGGGACCGGGCCTGCTGCGCTCAGGGCTTGCGGACCTTCGCCTCGGGCTGCCGCTGACGCTGCTCGCGTCGGCCGCCGCCATCGTCGGGGCACTGGTGGGGCTTGCCTTGCCTGTCGCGATCGTAGAGACCGCGCTCGGCGTCACCATCCTGTGCATCGCGGCGCTCATGTGGCGGGCGAAGAAATCCGCATATCCCGGGGTTGCGCGTCCCGATGCGCTGGGCGCCGCGTTGCGCATGAGCGGCATTTACCACGATCACGCGTTTGCGCGAGACATCGGCTGGCAGGCGCAGCGCACGCCCCTCGGGCTGCTGCTGTTCACGGGTATCGGAGTGCTTGCCGGCGTTTTCGGACTCGGCGCGGGTTGGGCCAACGTGCCGGTGCTGAACCTCGTGATGGGGGTGCCGCTCAAGCTATCGGCAGGCACCAGCGGCTTCATCCTGTCCATTGTGGATTCCGCGGCCGCCTGGGTATATATCAACAAGGGCGCGCTGCTCGCCGTCATCGCCGTGCCCTCGGTGATCGGGATGATGCTCGGAGCATTCATCGGCGCGCGTTTGCTCAGGGTAATGAAAACGTCGGTGATTCGAAACCTGGTGATTGCAATCCTGTTGCTGGCGGGTGTGCGGGCATTAACGAAAGGCCTGGGGTGGTGGGCGTGAGCGAAATGAACACCGGGCGCGGCAGCGGCCCTTCTGCCGAGCAGCTGCGCTACGCGCGCATCCTCGATTACGCCATGAGAGCCGGACTGGCCGTGTTGGTCGCCAGTTTCGCGGTCTATGTCGCCGGCGTGCTGCCGGCGCAGGTGCCGTTCGAGGCGCTGCCGCGCTTGTGGGTGCTGCCGGCCGGCGAGTACTTGCGTGAAAGCGGGATGCCGACCGGCTGGGCCTGGCTGGCCATGCTGGACCGGGGGGACGTGCTGCTGTTTTCGGGCGTCGCGATTCTGGCAGGCGCTTCCTTGCCATGCCTGTTCGCGCTGGTTCCGGCGTACGCGGCTCGCAAGGATTGGGCTTATCTCGGAATCACGTTCGCCCTGATCGGCGTGCTGTTGCTGGCCGCTTCCGGTGTCTTCGGCTCGCCCTGAGGATAGCCGCGCAGTGGGAAATTTTCGGTATAATCGCCGGCGGCAGGTCCACGACAATAATGAAAGCACGACGATGAAGATTTCCACAATGATACCGGTTGCCGTTGCTTTCGGCCTGACCGTGGCGTCGCTACCGTTGCACGCGGCGGAAACGGGCGATGCGGCGGCGGGGCAGGGCAAGACCTCGATGTGCATCGGCTGTCATGGCATCGGCGGCTACAAGACCGCGTTTCCCGAGGTCTACCACGTGCCCAAGCTCGGCGGCCAGCACGCCGCCTACATCGTCAAGGCCTTGCAGGAATACAAGGCCGGCAACCGCAGCCACCCCTCGATGCGTGCCATCGCGGCGAGCCTGTCGGACAAGGACATGGCCGACCTCGCGGCCTATTACGCGGCTGATGCGGTGAAATCGGCGGCCAAGTAAGGAGAAGAACTGAAATGAACAAGACCATCCTGGCGGCTTGCTGCCTGTTGCTTGCGGCGAACGCGCCGGCTTTCGCCGGTGACCCGGCAGAGGGCCAGAAGAAATCCCAGGCCTGCGCGGCATGCCACGGCGCCGATGGCAACAGCGCCATCCCGGACAATCCCCGGCTTGCGGGCCAGCACTATGACTATCTCCTGAAAGCGCTGAAGGACTACCGGTCAGGAGAGCGCAAGAGCCCGATCATGGGGCCGATGGTTGCGAACCTGACCCAGCGCGATATCGAAGACCTGGCAGCGTATTTCTCGAGCCAGAAGGGCCTCGTTCTGAAGCACTAGTAACACGGTGAAAAAGTATTGAAGCAACGCGCGCGGCCCTGCCGCGCGTTGTCTTTTCTACCCTCCACCCGTCATGCTGTCTTGTGCCGGAACCGGCACAGGTCGTTGATCAGGCACAGCGGACAGTCAGGCTTGCGGGCCTTGCACACGTAACGCCCGTGCAGGATCAGCCAGTGGTGCGCGTCGAGCTTGAACTCATCAGGCACGGCTTTCAGCAGCTTGTCCTCGACTGCGCCGACGTTTTTTCCAGGCGCGATGCCGGTGCGGTTCGCCACCCGGAAAATGTGGGTGTCCACCGCGATGGTGGGTTCGCCGAACGCGGTGTTGAGGATGACATTGGCGGTCTTGCGCCCGACGCCCGGGAGCGCTTCCAACTCGGCCCGCGTGCGTGGCACTTCGCCGCCATGGTGTTCGAGTAGCCGCTTGCAGGTGGCGAGGATATTCTTCGCCTTGGTGCGGTAAAGGCCGATGCGCTTGATGTAACGCTCCAGTTCCCTGCGGCCGAGCCGCATTACCGCTTCCGGGGAATTCGCTTTCCTGAACAGTTCCGCAGTGGCGAGATTGACACTCTTGTCGGTGGCCTGGGCCGACAGGATGACGGAGACCAGCAGCTCGAAAGGCGAGACATACACGAGCTCGGTGCGCGGCGACGGGTTGGCCGCGCGCAGCCGTGCGAAGAGGTCGTGCAGCTGCTGCGGGGTCATATATCGGTGCCGGCCTGCCGGCAATCGCGCGGTCGCATGGCGCATTGGTTCACTGATCATTATAATCAGCCGGAACCGCTGCCCAGCCGACATTCATGAACCCGATGCTCCTGTCCTGCCTGATACTGGCGATGCTGGCTGCCGCCGCGCCTGCGGCTGCCCAGCGTGTCACGCTGGAGCGGGAATCGCCGCTCTATGCGGAGCCGCGCCTCGACGCCTCCCAGGTGACGCAGCTCAGCCAGGGCGCAAGCGGCGAAGTTATTGGCAAGCAGGGCGGCTGGTTGAACCTCAAGACCCCGGGCGGAACGGGCTGGCTCTTTTCCTTCAACGTTCGCTTCCCCTCCCAGAATGCGGGGGGTAGCGAGGCGGGCTCGGGCTCCGCACTTGGGAGGGTATTCAGCCCGCGGCTCAATGTCACCAGCACTATTGGGATTCGTGGCCTCGATGAAGAGGACCTCAAGCAGGCGAGCTTCAACGCCGGCCAGATGAAGCTCCTCGATGACTACGCCACCTCCAAGCAGACGGCTGAAGAGCGTTCGCGCGCGGCAGGCCTGGCACCGGTCAAGGTGGACTACCTGGATGCCAAGAAATGACAAGCCAGTTCAAATCTTGGCTTGCCTTCGCGGCGATCGCGATCGTATCCGGCACCGCGGTGGCGGCTTCCCTGGATCTCGGTCGTATCTTCGGCGCCGGCAAGGACCTGGCCACCGCGGCTACCGGTATGGACGAGAAGGATGAGATCGCGGTGGGCCGCGAAGTCGCCGGCCGTACATTGGGCGCGGCGCCCCTCGTCGCCGATCCCGCATTGCAGGCGTACGTCAACCGCGTCGGACGTTGGGTTGCATCCCAGACCGAGCGGCCCGACCTGCCATGGCATTTCGGCGTTATTGACAGCGCCGCGATCAACGCGTTTGCGGCGCCCGGTGGTTACGTTCTGATTACGCGCGGTCTCTACGAGATTCTCGATAGCGAAGCACAGCTCGCGGGCGTGCTCGGGCACGAGATAGGCCACATCGTTCAACGGCATCATATTGCGGTGATGCAGAAGAGCGCGGCGATCTCGGCGGGCGCCCAGCTCGCGCAGGCGCGGGACCGCTCGTACCTCGTCAATAACATGATCGGTACCGGCGCGGAAGTATTCGCGCGCGGGCTCGACAAGAGCGCCGAGTTCGAAGCCGATCAGATCGGCGTCGTGCTGGCGGCGCGCGCCGGGTACAGCCCGTTCGGCCTGGTCGAGGTGCTGCACAAGCTCTCGGCACGCGGAGGCGAGGACGCTTCGCTCGCGCTGCTGTTCAAGACCCATCCCCATCCCGGCGAGCGCCTGACGCAACTGGGCCAGGCACTCGCGCCGCGCGCGGCAGCGCTGCCGTCCGGCAAGGAACCACCGATCCGGTCGGTGAGCGCTGCTGTGCCGCCGCCTGCCGCGGCAAGGCCCGTGCCGGCGGAAGGTGCGCGCGCCTTGCAGCAGGAAGAAGCCAGCCCGGCGCCGCGCCCGGCCGGCAAGAGCGGACTCGCTATCGATCCCGGCAGCGTTCTGCGCGGGATCTTCGGTCGCTGAGTCTCGTTAGTCGTTATTCGCTATTCGACTGACGATTCACGGCTAACGACTCAAGCCTTTCCAGGCGAGCGGCTGCGCCGCTCGAGCCGCTGGCGTGCACGTTGCATGGCGCGCTCTATCGCCGAGCGTTTTCTTTGTTCGGCGCCTCTCTTGCGCTCGACCGCAAGCCGCTCGGCGTGTTCGCTCGCCAGGCGGGTCCTCCGTGCCAGATGGCGCTGCCGGAAGAGCGTGGAGCGCTGCCTTCTCTCTTCGCGTGTCAGCGCTACCCCGGATTCGACCATGGAGATGCAATCAACGGGGCAGGGCGGCAGGCACCATTTGCAACCGGTGCACTCATCCGCAATGACGGTATGCATCCGCTGCGACGCGCCGACGATGGCGTCCACCGGGCATGCCTTGATGCAAAGCGTGCAGCCGATACAAACTGCCTCGTCTATCACGGCAACCGCCGGCCGGCGCGACGTGGTTTCTTTCATTCAGGTGGCTTCTTCGCACAGCACAGTCGTGCATTCCCGGACCAGTCCCGGTCCCCGGTAGATGAGTCCGGTATAGAGCTGGACCAGGCTCGCACCTGCCGCCATTTTTGCGCGGGCGTCTGTCCCGCTCATGATGCCGCCGACCCCGATCACCGGGATCTCGCCCTGCAAGGCGTGGCACAGCGCCTGCACGACCCGCGTCGAACGCTCCGTGACCGGCGCTCCGCTCAGCCCGCCGGCTTCGCTGGCATGCACCATGCCGGTGATGCCGTCACGGGCCGTGGTGGTATTGGTGGCGATCGCCGCTTCCACCCGGTGCCGACGCAGCAATCCGGCAATGGCGTCGATCTGCGTCGCATCGAGGTCCGGCGCGATTTTCACCGCCAGCGGGACCAGCTTGCCGTGGGCATCGGCGAGGCGGCGTTGCTCTGCTTTTAGCGCACCGAGCAGGCCGTCGAGTTCCGCGTCCTGTTGCAGCTGGCGCAGGTCCCGGGTGTTGGGCGAGGAGATATTGACCGTGACGTAACTCGCGAGGGGGTAGACCTTGCGCAGGCAGGCGAGGTAATCGGCGGCGGCGTTTGCGATGGGCGTATCGGCGTTCTTGCCGATGTTGACGCCGAGCACGCCGCGGTAGCGTGCACGCTTCACGTTTTCCACCAGGCGGTCCACGCCTTCGCCGTTGAATCCCAGGCGGTTGATGACCGCGCGGGCGCTGGGCAGCCGGAACATGCGCGGCCGGGGATTGCCGGGCTGCGGGCGCGGTGTCACCGTGCCGATCTCGAGGAAGCCGAATCCCAGGCCGGCGAGCGCGTCGATGTATTCGCCGTTCTTGTCGAGGCCGGCGGCGAGCCCAACGGGGTTCGGGAGCCGTATTCCCATGACGTCGCGCGCGCAGGAAGCGGGAACGGCGCCCGCGGAAGGGAAAAGTCCGGCACCGGTCAATGCCCGCAGCGTCTTGAGCGTGAAATGGTGTGCGATCTCGGGTTCGAGCGCGAACAACAGCGGACGCACCAGCGAATACATGACGCTATTCTAAACGAGCCGGCGGTTTGACCGTGCCGCGGCGGCATGTTAGAACCCGCGGCAAGGAACAGGAGACGATATGGAAAAGCGCATCGAGCAGTTCGTGCAGATCGCCGCCATCGTGCTGCTGGTGGTGGGTTGCCTCGTGGTGCTGAAGCCTTTCCTCGGGGCGATCCTCGCCGCCGCGATCCTGTGCTTCTCGACCTGGCCGATTTACCGCTTCTTCGAGGACAAGGTCGGCGGCCGGCGCTGGCTTGCCGCCCTGGCGATGACGCTGCTGATCCTGTTCGTCCTGGTGATGCCGCTCGCGCTGATTGCGCTGAGTTTCCGGGACGACGTGCCGCAGCTCGTCGAGAACGTGCGCGAAGCACTGGCCCACGGCCTGCCGCAGCCGCCGGCATGGGTCGCCGGCCTTCCGGTCGTCGGAGGGCATCTCGACGCCGCCTGGCGCGAAATCGCGGAAAGCCCGGCGGCGCTGGCGGAAGCGCTCAAGCGCTATTCCCAGCCGGCGCGCGAGGTCCTGGTGCAGGCCGGACTCATCATCGCCGACGGTGTTCTGCAGTTCACGCTGATTGCCTTCATCGGCTACTTCTTCTACTGCGACGGCATGGCGCTCGTGGAAGCGCTGCGCAACGGCTTGAACCGCGTGGCGGGCAATCTTACCGGGCGCCTGCTCGGAATTATAGGAGGCACCATCACCGGCGTGGTCTACGGTATCGTGGGCACCGGTCTTGCCCAGTCGATCGTGGCGCTGATCGGATTTCTTATCGCGGGGGTGCCGGGCGCGGTCATGCTGGCGTCGCTCACCTTCATCCTGTCGCTCGTGCCCGCCGGCCCGCCGCTGATCTGGGTCGGCGCCACCGTTTGGCTGGCTACCCAGGATCAGACAGGATGGGCGGTGTTCATGGCGATCTGGGGCTTCGTCGCAATCAGCGGTATCGACAACATCGTCAAGCCGATCCTGATCAGCCGCGGCGCCAGCCTGCCGTTCGTGCTGGTCCTGCTCGGCGTGTTCGGTGGCGTGCTCGCCTTCGGTTTCGTCGGCATCTTCCTCGGGCCGACCCTGCTCGCGGTCGGCTTCAACCTCGTGCGCAGCTGGACCGAGGCGCCGGTCTCGGATCCCGCCGGCACTTCCGCGCCGCCGTAAGGCTGAAACGACAGCCGCATCGCATCGTCCAAGGCAATCAGAAAGTCAAATAGGTCTTGACGAGGAACTGCCATGACTTGATGGCGGGGTCGTGGTTGAGCGGGAACGCCAGGTCGATGTGCGTTACGCGTCCGGTAGCGCTGCGGTCATTCAGGATGCGCAGCCCGAAGCCGATGTCGCTCAACCATCCCGGGTTGGCGGCGTTCTGGTTGACGCCGCCCCAGGCGCGGCCGTAGTCGTAGAAGACGGCGCCGCCGACCCGGAACAGACGAAATGGAAACCAGTCGGTGTAGGCCCGCTGTTCTACGGAAAACAGCGCCCGGTTCGTGCCCGTCTGGTAACGCAATGGATAGCCGCGCAATCCGTTGTCGCCGCCGAGGTACAATTGGTCTGCGTCATTGCCGTTGTTAACCGTGTCGAAGGAGGCCGAGGCAAACAGCAAGCCATTCCATTGCCCACCTTGAGGTTGGTAGTAGTTGGCCTTGGCCCCGCTGAACTGGCGCTCGCCCCCGTTGCTGCCGTATTGGCCCTTGGCGTAAGCGGAGAGCAGCAGATTGCGATTTCTTGAGAATGCCATGCCGTCACTGACTTCCGCGTTGTAATTCCACAGTTCGCGCGTCGAGCCCAGGCTGGTCATGGCGTGCCCCAGCTGCAACTGCGATCTGAACCCGAGCGCGAAATACTCGACGCGCTCGATCAGGTTCCGGTTCTTGACTTTCAGGTAGTCATCCTGCACGGCTTCGTAACGGAGGAAGGGCCCCACCTGTTTCAAGTCCGGGGGTAATTGGCCGGATGGCGGCGGCGGCAGGGCGGGATCGATAGAGTAGCTATCGTTCTGGTACTGGATGCCAGCCGAATAGCGATGCGTCCAGCCATTCACCAGGCCCCTCGACCAACCGCCGTAGACGTCTGCCGAGTCGAAATTGTGACGGTATTGCCCGATGATATTGCTGGCGTCGTAGATCGAGTCAATGCGGCTGTTGGTTTTTGCCGATATGCCCGCTGCCCAGCGAGTGTCGAGCGCGTAGAAAGGCCGGTCCAGCTTGAAGGTATTGGCGGTACCGTCGTCGAAATTGGCATGCCTGTATTCGACGGTGGTCCAGCCATCGAGGGCATTGTTTCGGCTAATGAAGAATTCCCTGCCGGTACGGTCGACATCGGATGTCTTGTCCACACCGACGGCAATGCCGGTGCCCAGAAAATTCTGGTCGCTCAGCCCCAATCCGGTCGTGTTGGAACCACCGCCCCGGCTGAACTTGATGCCAAGGTTAATCGTCCACGTGTCGCGCGTCGCCACCTCGATGTCCACGATGCCGTCGTGGTATGCGACCGGCTGGATATGGACGTCGTAGATGTAATGGTTGCTGCGCAGCAATCGCTCCGTCTCCTCAATCAGCCGCACCGAAAGCGACTCGCCACTGTTGAACAGCAGCGCACGCCTGATGGTGTCGGGGCGGGTGCGGATGTGCAGCTTGTTGGCAAGCCGGAACAGGGCGTAGTCTTCCTTGGGGTTTTCGAGGTTGAAGATGTTCTGGTTGTCTATGCGGATTTCACCGATGACAGCGCCTGCGGCTTCAAGCTCTCGAAAGGATGGGATGGGCTTGCTGGCGCCTTCCTCCTGCGCCGACGCGGGATTCATTGACAGGACGAAGGCAAACCAAAAGCCGGCAACCCGGCACATCGAGCGGACGGCCGGGATTCGGCAAATGTTCCCACGCGCGTGAAAAGCCTTTTTGCCCCGATCACTGCGAGGGTGTTTTGAGGGCATGAGCTGGTGTCGCGGTTTCAAGGCGCATCGTCCATTCACTCGAACGGTCACGGTGTTGAGTCCACGGCTATCCCGTGTTCGTTACGGCCGCCGTTGCCGGCGTGGTTTTTGGCGGACCCATGATTACGATGTACAACGCTAATATCACCAGCCAGCACACCAGCGCGGACCACAGGTTATGCGAGACGAAATGCGCACCCTGGGCGACACGCGCCATCCCGAACAGCATTCCGGTTGCAAGGCCACCCCACAGACCGCAGAGAGCCAGACGCCGGCTGCCCAATGCGAGTCCGGCGAAATAGAAGGCCAACAAGCAGAATCCGGCCGACGCGTGGCCGCTCGGGAAGCAGTGGCCAGGGCGCTGGCCGGGGACGGGGGCATCAAACAGGCTCAGATGCACCGCGTATCCGCCATACTCGACGAGGTCGTAGGGGCAGTGCTTGAGGCTTCCTGCTTTAAGTAGGCTCACTGCGGCAGGCGCCAGCGTCAGTGCCAGACTAAGAAATAGAAGCAAGCGGCGCCGGTCCCGGAGTGCGGAAATGACGAATGACATTGCGTACGACGCGACGACGGCGAATCCGACCAGGACCACCAGGTACTTGGCCCAATGATGCGTCACGATCTCGAACGTCGCGTTGTAGTGCAGCGGGAAACGCTCGGTAGCGGCATCGTAGAACCAGCTGCTCACCAAGCCGTCGATCTGGGTCATTTCCAGTAGCAGCAGGATCAGCGCCCCGACCAGCGGGATGCCGAGGTGCCACAGGTAAAAATACCGGCCCGATCCGCGTTCAGTGTGGAGAGGGGGTATAACCTGCATCAACGATCTCCCATTTAACCGTTCTACGGCCCCGCGTATGGACGGGAGACTAGACTGCTACACGTTAAGATCGCGTAAGGTAAGTGTGAAGAAGGCGTGAATATCAGGGAAAAACGATGCTGAAAGCGCTACCTCTTTCGGGAGTGCTCTCGACTTCGATTTTCCAGCCGTACTGATCGCAGATACGCTTGACGATTGCAAGCCCGAGTCCGTTACCACCGCCCAGGTCCTCTGCGCGGAAAAAACGCTCGAAAACGCGCGGCAGGTGCTCGATCGCGATGCCCTGGCCGGAGTCGGCAATTGTCAGCCGTTTCGGCGCATAGCCTATCCTGACGAAGCCGCGCTCGGTGTACTGGATAGCATTGCGTACGAGATTAGCGAGGACCAGCCGCAACGCCTGGTAGTTCAGTTCGAGCTGGGTTTCCGGCGCGATGTTCATTTCGAGCATGAGACCCTTGCGTTCGATCTCGATGCGGTAAGGCTCGATTGCTTCGGCAACGCACTCGGCGAGCGCGACCGGCTCGATTTCGCCGAGCGCCTGGCCCCGGGCCAGGAAAAGCAGGGCCTGGAGCTGTTCCGCCATGCGGCCGGCGGCAGTGTTGATCCATTCCACGCGAGCGCGCGATTTCTCGCCTAGGGCAGGGTCGGTTAAAAGCAACTCGCAGCTGGTCTTGATTGCCGTAAGTGGTGTCCTCAGCTCGTGGCTCGCGTTCGAAGTGAACTCCTGCTCCCGTCGGATCATCTGCTCGATGCGCGCCTGGTAATCCTCGAATGCGTTCGCCAGCATCGCGACTTCAGGGTCTTGGCCGGGCCGCGTCAGGCGCTCGTGTTTCTGGCCGGGCCTGAGCGTGCCGACCCGGCTGGCGAGTTCCGTGACCTGCCGGACCAGCACTCCCGAGAGCCAGTAGCCGAGCACCAGCGACACCAGTGCCGCGGTTACGACCGAGAGCAGCACGAGCAGCTTGAATTCCTGTTCCCGCTGCTCGTGCAACCCGACCTCATACGCCACGTAGTAGCGGATGCCGGCTTCTTCCTGCACCAGCACGTGGAATTCATCCTTGTCTACGAACAGTACGTGACGCCCGACCCCCAGTTTTCGCAGATGTTCCGGGAGCAACGTCTGCTCGCGCCCGTCGTGCACTATATAACTCTGCAGATTGGAGGTGGCCTGGGGGGGAAAGGCGGAGTCCTGCTGGTGGCGCTTGACCAGGTAGTCCATTTCCTCGGCGACCAGCTGGTCGATCAGCGATTCCTCCATGTCCTCGGAGGCGGTAAAGAGGGTGAAGCCAAGCGCGCCCACGACCAGCAGGCAGGCGAGCGCCAGTGCGAGCGCTACGCGTAGCCGAAGGCCGAACTTAATTCGCACCACGCGGTACCAGCCGGTAACCGAGTCCGTGCACGTTCTCGACCGGGTCGTATCCCCCTGCCTGGGCAAGTTCGCGGCGCAGCACGTGCATGTGGCTGCGCAGCGTGTCGCTGTTTTCCTGTTCCTTGCCCCAGACTTCCGCTTCAAGTTCCTTGCGGCTGAACACGCGATGGGGCTGGGCCATCAGCACCTGCAGCAGGCGGATGCACTTGGGCGGCAGCCTCACATCCCGGCCCCCGAACCGGATCGCCAGGGTCTGCGGGTCGAGCGTAATATCGCCCGCGGCCAGCGCGCGGGGCGCGACCTGGCCTGCACGGCGCTTGTGCAGGGCGGCGAGCCGCGCCTCCACTTCTTTCAGCGCGAAGGGTTTTACCAGATAGTCGTCGGCGCCGCGCGCGAAGCCTTCCAGCTTGTCTTCGAGGGTGTCGCGCGCTGTCAACATCAGGACCGGCGTGTCGTTATGGGCTTCTCCGCGCAGCTTGCGGCACAGCGTGACGCCGTCCATCGCGGGCAGCCCGAGGTCGAGCACGATGGCGTCGAAGCCGCCGGTAATCGCGAGATGGAGGCCGGTAACCCCGTCGGACGCGGCATCCACCACGTGTCCCTTGGATTCGAGGAAATCGTAGAGGTTAGCGGCGATCGCCGGATCGTCTTCGATGATCAGTACGCGCACGCAAGAACCGGTAACGAGTGACGAGTGACGGGTGACGAGCGGCCGATCAGCATCGGCGACATAAATCAGTCACGCCAATTGTTTCGGGGGCGTGACGGGCTGCCAGCGGCCGCTGACGAGGCCCTGCATGGGCTGGAACTGGATCTTGTAGGCCATCTTGCGGCTTTGCGCGATCCAGTAGCCGAGGTAGAGATAGGGAAGTTCAAGACGGCGGCAGAGCTCGATTTGCCACAGGATGTTGTAAGTGCCGAAACTCGCGCCGCTCACGTCCGGGTCGAAGAAGGTATAGACCGAGGACAGCCCGTCCTGCAGTTCGTCCAGTATCGACACCATGCGCAGCACGCCGTCCTCGCGGAACTCGATCAGCCGCGATTGCACGTTGCTCTGGAGGAGGAAATGGCGGTACTGCTCGCGGCTGTCCTGATCCATGCCGCCGCCGGAGTGCCGCTGGGACTGGTAGCGCAGGTAGAGCGCGTAGTGCTCCGGGCTGTACTTGAGCGGCAGGATCTCGGCCTGGAGGTTGCCGTGGCGCTTGACGGTGCGGCGCTGCGCGCGCGAAGGCTTGAACGCCTCCGCCTCGATGCGGACGGGAACGCAGGCGCGGCAGTGATCGCAGTGCGGGCGGTAGGTAAAGGCGCCGCTGCGGCGGAATCCTGCTCGCACCAACTCCGAGTAGACGGGGCCGTCGATGAGGTGGCTGGGGGTGGCGACCTGCGAGCGCGCCATGCGCTCCGGCAGGTAGCTGCACGGGTAGGGCGCGGTCGCGTAGAACTGCAGGACCGACAGCGGGAACTCAGTCAAATAGGTCATCGTCGAGCCGCCACTTCCGTACGTGACGCGGATAGTTTACCAATTCCCCGAGCTTTCGCATAAACGCCGTTCGGGGAATCTCGCGCGCGCCGAAGCGCGCGAGATGAGCGGTCTTCATCTGGCAGTCGATCATGCCGCAGTCCCAGCGCTCGAGCTGGCGCACCAGGTGCACCAGCGCGATCTTGGAGGCGTCTGGCCGAAGAGCGAACATGGACTCACCGTAGTACATCCGTCCGAGCGCCACGCCGTAGAGGCCGCCGGCCAGCTCCCCGTCGATCCACGTCTCTACCGAGTGCGCATGGCCGGCGCGGTGCAGGCGCGCATAGGCCGCGGCCACCTCCTCGGTGATCCAGGTGCCGTCCTGGCCAGGGCGGGGCGCAGCGCAGGCGCGGATTACTTCGTCGAATGCGGTGTCCGCCCGGACCTCGTAGTCGTCGCGGGCCAGGCGTTTCCTGAGCGAGCGGGGAATCTTGAGCTCCGGCGGAAACAAGACCATGCGCGGATCGGGACTCCACCACAACACCGGCTGCCCTTCGCTGTACCACGGGAAGATGCCGTTCTCGTAGGCCTGGACGAGCCGCGGCACCGAGAGGTCCGCGCCGGCGGCGAGCAGGCCGTTGGGTTCCTCGAGCGCGCGCGCCACCGCGGGGAACGGGTCGCCGGCCTGCAGCCAGGGGATCATGGTCGCTGTTGGGACGCGCCGATCTCTCGATCAATAGTCACGACGATGCCGGCAGTGCCGACCTTCACCGGCGCGCTGAGTCCTTCCAGGTCGCCGGGCTGCGGGGCGGGGTTGCCGCTCTTCGACACGCGGGCGCCGACCACGATCTGTTCCTGGCTTGAAAGCCTCGCGGCCGGTGTCATTGCCATCGAGTCATCCAGCTTGAACGCGGCGGGCAAATCCCGCACGCGCTTGCGCAGCACGGCGAGCGGCATGCGCGGGCCCTGCGCGGCGCGGGCGAAAATGAATACCGTGTCGTCGGGCACGGTTTTCGCGGCGAGACCGGGCGACAGCTGCACCGTGCCGCTGACGTCGTTTTTTGCGGTGGCAGCGCCGGACTTTTTTCCGGGCGCCGGGGTTCCGGTCGCGCCGGCAAGCTGCCGCGCGTCCGCGATGCCGTCCCGGACCGAATCTGCGATATCGGAATCCGGCGGCACGACCTTGAGGATCCGCTCCCAGTAGGCAATAGCGCCCTTGAAGTCTTTCTTCTCGAACGCCACGGTGCCTGCCAGCGTCAGCGCCTTCACGTTCTCCGGATCGATCTTCAGCGCCTGCGCGATGAGACGCTCGGGCTCGCCCTGCAGGCGCCGGCCCTGCGACATGGCGAGCGCGTCGGCGTAGTCGACCAATAATTGAGCATTGGGCGGCGAGCGCTTGATTGCGTTGGCGTACGCGGCGACAGCCTCCGGATAGCGGTCGAGCACGGCATAGGACCGGCCCAGCATCGTCCAGCCCTTCGCATCTTCGGGGCTCTCCTTCATGCGCGCGGCCAGCCGCTCGACCATGCTTTCGATTTGCTCGCGCGTGATGGGCTGTCCGTCATGAGTCGCGGCGCCAGGGGACAACAGATTCGGGTTGCCGACGGCGAGATAGAGTAGGATCGCGGCCAGCGGCAACGCGATGCCGACCGTGATCGCCGTCCTGCGGCTGGATACCGGGGCGGCGGGAACCACCCTGGCGCCCACGTCGTCAATCAGCTGGCGCTCGATTTCACGCCTCGCCTCGCCATGTTGCTCCGGGCTCAGCGTGCCCGCCGCGAGATCGGCATCGAGCTCCTTCAGCTGATCGCGGTAAATGGCGACGTTGACCGATTTGGTTGTGGCGGCGCCGGCTGTAGTGCGACGTCCTGACAGCGACGGCAGCACGAACGCCAGCGCCGCCAATGCCAGCAGCGCCGCGATGCCCCAAAACGCGATCATCGCTGCTCCGTATCGTTGTCGCCCGCGAGCAGCGCTTGCGCGCGCGACCGCTGCTCGACTGACAGCGCTGGCTGCGATTCGTCGCGCCGGCGCGCGAGCCGGAAGAAAAGGGCGGCGAGCCCGGCGAGCATCAGCAGTATTGGCCCCGTCCACAGCAGCACGGTCGTGGCCTTGAACGGCGGTCGATAGAGCACGAAATCGCCATAGCGCGCCACCATGTAATCCACGATGTCACGCTCGCTCGCACCCCGCTGCATCTGTTCGCGGATCTGGTTGCGGAGATCCACCGCCAGCGGCGCGTGCGAGTCGGCGAGGGTCTGGTTCTGGCACACGAGGCAGCGCAGCTCGGACGCGACCGCCATCACCCGTGCTTCCAGCGCCGGTTCGGCCGCTGCCGGCGCCGCCTCACCACCCCAAGTGGAGTGAGCCAGCGTTGCCAGCAGCATGAATGTCATCAGCCTCATGATCGTCTATTGACTGCGTGAATAGTGAATGGTGAATGGGCAAGAACCGCCGCGGCCATCAACGGCTGTTCCATTCACTATTCACCATTGACGCCTTTGTCAGCCATCAGCCGCGATTGAGCTCCGCTATGAGCGGCGTAATTGTTTTCTGCACGATGTCGGGCGTCACCGGCCCGATGCGCTTGTAGCGAATCACGCCCTGCCGGTCGATCACGTAGGTCTCGGGCACGCCGTAGACACCGTAGTCGATGCCGACCCGTCCATCGGCGTCGATTACGGAAACGTAATACGGATCTCCAAAACGCTTCAGCCAGGCGATCGCATCGTCACGCTGGTCCTTGTAGTTGAGACCGTAGACCGGCGCAATCCCGGTCCTGGCGAAATCCGTCAGCACGGCGTGCTCTTCCCGGCAGGCTACGCACCAGGAAGCCCACACGTTGAGCACCCAGACTTTGCCCTGGAGCTCCCCGGAAGAAACGGATTTCCCGGGCTCGTGCAGCTGCGGCAACTGGAATGCCGGGGCTGGTTTGCCGATGAGCGGTGAGGGGACTTCGCGCGGGTTGAGCGATAGCCCGACGCCGAGCAACAGCACCAGCGCGACAAAGATGCCGAACGGCAGGAGATAACGGGTCATTGAGCGCGGAGGCGGTCAGCGCGCGGCTTCTGCGGCATAGGCGGCTGGGCGGGGCTCACGCGCGCCGAGACGGTAGCGCCGATCGGTCGCGGCGAGCAGGCCGCCGAATGCCATCAGCAGGCAGCCGCTCCAGATCCAGGAGATGAAGGGCTTGTAATGCACGCGCACGATCCAGGCATCCGGGCCGACCGCTTCGGAGAGGGCAACGTAAAGATGGCGGAACAGACCGTAGTCGATCGCGGACTCGGTCATCGGCGATTCCTGCACCCGGTAGACCCGCCGCTCGGGATGCAGTATCGCCACCGGCTGGCCGTCCCGGGTGACCGAGACGGTCGCCCGCGCTGCGATGTAGTTCGGGCCTTGCGCATCCTTGACGCCGTCGAAGCGGAACGCATAGCCGCTGAGCTCGACCGTGTCGCCGGGCGCCATGCGCACGTCCTTCTCTGCTTCGTAACTCTTGACCAGCGTCACGCCGATTGCAAACACGGCGATACCCACGTGCGCAAGCAGCATGCCGTAGTAGGAGCGCGGTGTGCCGCGCAGGCGGTTGAAGATGCCGGTGCCGCCAGCGTGTTTCACGCGGTCCACAAGGCTCGCGCCGGCGGATGCGATGATCCACGCCGCGAGCCAGACTCCCAACGCGGCCAGCGCGCTGAAATGGCCCATCGCGAACGGCACGACCAGGGCGGCGGTAACGCTGACACCCAGCGCCCAGCGCAGCCGGCCCGCCAGTTCCGGCAGCTCCGCTTTCTTCCAGCGAGCGATCGGACCCACGCCCATCAGGAACAGCGCGGGCGCCAGTAACGGCAGGAACACCGTTTCGAAATAGGGCGGTCCCACGGAGAGCTTGCCAAGTCCCAGCGCGTCCAGCGCCAATGGGTAAAGCGTGCCCAGCATCACCGAGCCGGCGGCGGCGAGGAGCAGCACGTTGTTGGTGAGCAGCAGCGACTCGCGCGATACCAGATCGAAGCGGCCGCCGACGCCGACGCGCTGGGCGCGCCACGCGAACAGCGCGAGTGCTCCACCGACGACGACTGCGAGGAACGCGAGGATGAAGATTCCGCGCCGGGGGTCGGTCGCGAACGCATGCACTGAAGTGAGCACGCCGGAGCGCACCAGAAATGTGCCGAGCAGCGACAGCGCGAACGCGAGAATGGCGAGCAGCACGGTCCAGGCCTTGAAGCCGCCGCGCTTTTCAGTGACCGCGAGCGAATGGATCAGCGCGGTGCCGACCAGCCACGGCATGAAGGAGGCGTTTTCCACCGGGTCCCAGAACCACCAGCCGCCCCAGCCAAGCTCGTAGTAGGCCCAGAAGCTGCCCAACGCGATGCCGAGCGTGAGAAATACCCACGCCACCGTGGTCCAGGGGCGCGACCAGCGCGCCCAGGTCGCGTCCAGCCGGCCCGCGAGCAGAGCGGCGATGGCGAAAGAAAACGCCACCGAGAAGCCGACGTAGCCCATGTACAAGAGGGGCGGGTGGAACACCATGCCCGGATCCTGCAGCAGCGGGTTGAGGTCGCGGCCATCCGGTGCCGCTGGTAGCAGGCGCTCAAACGGGTTGGAAGTGAACAGCAGGAAAGCGAGAAAGCCGGTGCTGACCAGGCCCATGACGCCGAGCACCCGCGCCACCACGTCGTCGGGCAGACGGCGGCTGAATACCGAAACCGCCACCGCCCATATCGTCAGCACCAGCACCCACAGCAACATTGAACCCTCGTGGGAGCCCCACGTTGCAGCGACGCGATAGTGCAGCGGCAGATGGGAGTTGGAGTTGGTGGCGACGTTGAGCACCGAAAAGTCGTTGGTCACGAACGAATACGCGAGACAGCCGAACGCAATCGCGACGAACACGAATTGACCCTGGGCAGCGGGACGCGCCACGCTCATCCAGGTCGCGTTGCCGGTCGCGGCACCGGCGATTGGCAGCACGCTCTGTACCAGCGCGAGGCAGAGTGCGAGCACCAGCGCAAATTGTCCCAGCTCGGGGATCATCGCTGTCCTCCGCCGACCACTGTCTGCGCGGCTTTGCGGTTGGTTTCCTGCGCGCGTTTCATCGCCTCCGCGGCTTCCGGTGGCATGTAGTTCTCGTCATGCTTGGCGAGTACCTCGCTCGCCTGGAATATGCCGTCGGGACCGATGCGCCCCTGCGCGACCACGCCCTTGCCCTCGCGGAACAGGTCCGGCAGCGCGCCGTGGTACGCCACCGGGACACTCTTGGCGGTGTCGGTCACGATGAAGCGGACCGTCAGGCCGTCCGGCTGGCGCTTGACGCTGCCGGTTTCGACCATGCCGCCGATGCGAAAAGTTTTTCCCTGCGGTGCTTCGTTTGCCGCGACCTGGGAGGGGGTGAAGAAGAACACCAGGTTTTGTTGAAAGGCAGAGAGGATCAGTCCCGCGGCCACCCCCAGCGCGGCCAATCCGCCCGCCACCATAGCGATACGCTTCTGCCGCGGCTTCACGGCCGGTCTCCCGTGCCGCCGCCGCGAATCCGATCGAGGACTGCGCGCCTTCGGCTTTTCAGCAGGATGATTTCCACGCCGATAAGACCGGCTGCGACGCCGTACGATCCCCAGACGTAGAGCGCATAGCCGCCCATCGCGAGAAAATCGGACCAGCTCGCCCAGTTCATGGCCGGCCTTTTCTTGCGAGCTGGACAGTCCAGTCCGCATTGCGCTCGCGCTCGAGAATGATCGAGCGCGCCCGGTGCAGGCCGGCCGCGATGCTGTAAAACCAGGCCGCGAGCGCCATCAGCAGCATGCCCGCGAGCATCGTTGCCGCCATCGTTGGCGCGCTGCTGAGGCTGACTGACGCGCCCTGATGCAGCGTGTTCCACCATTTGACGGAGAAATAGATGATGGGGATGTTGACCACACCGACCAGGGCCAGCACGGCGCCGGCCCGGTCGGCGCGGCGCGCCTCGTCTATCGCGGACTGCAGTGCCATGAAGCCGAAGTAGAGGAACAGCAGGATCAGTTCCGAGGTGAGCCGCGCGTCCCATACCCACCAAGTACCCCAGGTCGGTTTTCCCCACAGCGAGCCGGTCCACAATGCAATGAAGGTGAACAGCGCGCCGGTCGGCGCAAGCGCGCTGGCCATGATGTGCGAGAGGCGCGTGTTGAACACCAGCCCGAGGCCTGCCCAGAACGCCATCACCAGATAGATAAACATGGACATCCAGGCTGCCGGCACGTGAATGAAGATGATGCGGTAGGAATCGCCCTGTTGATGATCGGTGGGCGCGACGAAGAAGCCTGCATACAGGCCCGCAATACAACAGACTGCCGCCGCCCATGCGAACCACGGAACCAGGGTTCCGGCGAGCGGATAGAAGGCCTGCGGGGATGCGTACCTGAACCAGTTGACGTTCCCGACGACCAGGGTCGGCTGGCTCACGGACGTTGCTCCGAAAATTGCTGCGGAAATCTCTGCATCATCAGATACGTATCATCGCTTACGATGGATGCCGTGGCAACTCATTCGGCGGAAATCCGCAGCGCCGCCGAGATTGCCCATGGCGCGAATGCTCCCGCCAGCACCAGCAGTGCCGTGAGCAGCAGGAAATGAGCCTGCGCGCCTTGCCCGGACGCGGCGGCATCGAGTGCGCCCGCGCCGATGATCAGCGCCGGCACGTAGAGCGGCAGCACCAGCAACGCAAGCAGGATGCCGCCGCCGCGCAGGCCGAGCGTCAGCGCCGCGCCGATGGCGCCGACCAGCGAGAGCACCGGGGTACCGAGCAGGAGCGATCCCGCCAGCGTCGGCAGCAGGCCGGCGGGCAGATCAAACTGCAGCGCGAGGACCGGCGCCAGAACCACGAGCGGCAGCCCGGTAACCAGCCAGTGGGCGAACGCGCGTGCGATCACCAGCATGCCCAGCGGGGCGGCCGCGAGCAGCATCTGGTCGAGCGTGCCGTCGGCGTGGTCGGATTCGAACATGCGCGTGAGCGCGAGCATGCTTGCGAGCAGGGCCGCAACCCAGATCACGCCCGGTGCGATGGTGCGTAGCAGCCCGGGCTCGGGGCCGACGCCGAGCGGGAACAAGCTCACCACGATCACGAAAAACAGCACCGTGGTCGCGACGTCGGAGCGGCGCCGCCACGCGAGCAGCAGATCGCGGTATAGGAGGGCGCGGAGGATGGCGGACATGGGCCTAGCGGTCGAGGTTGACGTCCGTTACCGAGGTGGCTGCTACGTTCATCTCCTGGTGACTGGTTAGCACCACCATGCCGCCGCGCGCCAGGTGTTCGCCGGCGAGCGATTGCACTTGCTCCACCGCCTTTGCGTCGAGCGCAGCGAACGGCTCGTCGAGTATCCATAACGGCAACGCTTCGCTGACGGCCAGGCGCGCGAGGGCTGCCCGGCGTCGCTGACCCTGCGACAGCGCCCGTGCCGCCAGGTGACTGCGCCCGACAAGACCGAAGCTTTCGAGCGCCAGACGCGATTGCGCCGCCGAAACGCTGCGCCCCGAAAGGGCGCAGGCTACCTTGAGATTCTCTTCCGCCGTCAGGTCATCCTTGAGGGCGTTTGCGTGGCCGACGTAAGCGAGACATTTCCAATATTCCTCGCGCAGTGCCCGGATGTTTTCCCCGTTCCAGCGGACCTCGCCCGCGGAGGGCAGCAGTAATCCGCACAAGGCACGGAGCAGGCTGGTCTTGCCGCTGCCATTGGCGCCGGTCACGCGCAGCAGCGTGCCGGGGCGGAGCGTGAAGCCAAGACCGGTAAACAGCGTTGCGTCGCCGCGAGTGGCTTCGAGTTCATGAGCTTCGAGCATGGATCGAGCGGGGCTTTTCGAGGGAGCGTCACGCTATCACAGATGCGTGGGTCCCGGCCTGTTCATTGGGGAAAAACACCACGGCCCGTCACCGTTGCCGGCGACGGGCCGTGTCCCGGTGCGCGTTCGAAACTAGCCCTGGATCACGCCGCACGCAACGCGTCCGCCAGCGTTGCCGGTTGGATCGGTCGTCATGTCATCGGTCCCCGCGTGGACGATGACCGCGCGGCCGATGATGCCGGTGGGGCCATCCTTGCTCACGGCGATATCACCCACCGTGAAGTTGATCTTGGCGACACCCTGGTCATTGAAGGTGATGTTGCCAAGATCGCCCGAGTGCTTGACCGGGTCGTAGGGCCCACCGTGCGCGTGCTTGCCCGGGTTGAAATGCCCGCCCGTGTTCATGCCCTTGTCGTCGCTGCAGTCGCCCTTCTCGTGGATGTGGAAGCCTTTCGGCCCCGTGCTGTGCCCGGTGATCTCGCCGGTCACGCGGACGATATCGCCGACCTGGGTGAATTTGACACTGCCGCTCACGTTTGAGCCGCTGCGCGGCTGCAGCAAGGCAACTGCCGAGACTTCTTTTTGTTCCTGCATCCCGGCGCAGCCCGCCACCAGCAGTGCGGCGCAGATTCCGGTTAGTACATGCCTTTTCATAACCTCTCTCCTGGATGAACAATTGGAAAACGCGACGGGCATACTATCCTGCATTCATCGCGCGCAATCAACGCGCAGCGGCAGGCCAGGTTAACTCGTTGATCGATTGTAGAAATAAGCGGATGAAACGGGTGCTTAACCCCTCATCCTTCCGGCCCGACCCGCTGCATCGGGTCAGGCGTTCGCCGGCTCTAACGTGCGCAGGCACGTTATTCGAAACCCCGGCTCACTCCCTCTGCCCTCATCCCTAACAACGGACCTGCTGCTTGCAGAACTGCTGCAGTTCCCTGACCACGGTGCGGCCCGCGACCGCCTGTCGTGTGCGGTTGCCACCGTAGTCGATGGCGAGCTTGAACCCGTACTTTTCGAAAAATGCATTGAACAGCTCGCCGCCGAGGGTGCCGGTTGCGTGCAAGGTATCGTTCCTGGGGTCGTGCTCCAGCAGGATCGCGGCGAGCGGTTGCGGCGCGGGGCCGCCCAGAACTTTCGCGCCTGCGGCCGGATCGTATTCGCTGTGCTCGGAACAGCAGTGAATGGTGTTGGGCCGCGCGGTGCCGGGCGCGGCTGATTGCTCGCGATAGCTGATGAAGCTGATCTGCGGAGTGGGATAGCTCAGGCGATGCGCGCAGATCGCCGAGTAGCCGACGATTGACCGGTTGGGGCCGACCCCGCCCGACCACTGGTAGCCGGAGCCGCCCTCGGTCTTCAGCGCCACGTCGCGCACCGTCGGCTTGCCGAGGTCGAGCAGGAAGCAGGGCGTGCTCTCGAACGGATAGTGGAAGATATAGTTGCGGCCGGTGACCAGGTCCGCGGCCTTGAGCGGCTGCCCGAGCTCGTTCGTGAGTTGCGCCCGGGAATAGATGCGCGGCTTGAGATCGTCGGCGGCGAGGGTCTCGCGTGTCCCGAGCGCGCAGGTGGCGGCGCAGACCCCGATGAATTCGCGTCGCTGCATGGTTGCTCAAGTTTAAGGATTGAGGCCCGGGCCATCAAGATCAGGGTCGTGCGGCCTTCAGCGACAGTCCCATTTCTCCGGCAAACAGGGTGTCCATTTCGATACGCAGGCGTGCGGCCTCCGTTTCCGGAAGCGCGATGTCGTGCCACGTGACGATCGCGCCCTTTGCGATGGCGCGCGTGAGCTTGACGCCATGCGCAAGCCCGATCGGCAGGGCGCCGCGTTCGAGTGAGTCGTGCGCGGGCATGAGCCGGCCCCAGACGGTGTAACCGCCTTCGCCGTCGAGCGTTTCGCCCGCCTTGAGGTCGCGCTTGGCGATCGCCGCCACGTCGCCGCGGAAAGCCATGGCTGCGCCCGTCGACTCGCCGCGCAGACCGACGCTGGCCACCGAGATGCCGAGCTCGAGGCCGATGAGGTGATACGGCTTGTACATCGCGGCATAGTTTCCCGTGTCATCGGTTACCAGGCCGTATTCGCTGAAGCAGCGCTTGACGTAATCGCTATCGGCGACGAACGTGCAATACACGCCCCAGCGCAGATCGCGTGACACCGGATTGCCGTCGCGCTCGAGGCTGGAAACCACCTCGACCTGGCCACGGTGGTGGAGCCGGCCGCCTTCGATGCCCGGTTTCAGCACGCGGGCGAGATCGTCAGCGCCGCATGGCGGGAAAGCGAGCCCGTCCGGCGCCGGCGTAAGGCCGGTGGCGTTGGCTACAGCGGCCATCTCGATCGCCGACTTGGTGCCATCGAGGAAGGAGTTGAACATCTGCGCATTGAAGTCACCCTGCGCGACCTGCTCCGAACTGAATCCGTAGTGGCCCCACACCGTATCGGGCGTGGACTGGTGATAGGCGGGCAGATACTTGGTGCCCTTGCCGGCAGCCATCACCTCGAAACCGGCGGCGCGCGCCCAGTCCACCATCTCGCAGATGAGAGCGGGCTGGTCGCCATAAGCGAGCGAATAGATAATGCCGGCTGCGCGCGCGCGACGCGCGAGCAGCGGTCCCGCGAGGCAATCCGCTTCCACGTTGACCATCACAATATGTTTGCCATGCCGGCAGCAGGCAAGAGCATGACGGATACCGGCCGCCGGGTTACCGGTGGCGTCTATCACGATCTCGACGGCGTCCGAGGCTATCGCAGCGATCGAATCTTCCGTAATACAGGTCGTGCCGTTTTTCCTCGCCTCATCGAATGACTGGGCACCGACTCGCTCCTTTTCCCAGCCGGTCCGCGTGAGACTGTCCCGCGCGCGCTGCGGCACGAGGTCCACGACCGCGACGACGTGGATGCCGGGGGTGCGGCGCGCCTGGGCGAGGAACATCGAACCAAACTTGCCGGCGCCGATCAGCGCGACCCGTAGCGGCTTGCGGTCGGCGGCGCGGCGGGAGAGGAGGCGGTAAAGATTCATGACGGTTACGCTACCACAGCCGCCAGGCCATCCGAAACGAAAGAGGCTGCGCGGATAATCTCGCGCAGTGTTTTACAGGGTGACTTTGCGCAAGCGGAGCGCGTTGGTGACGACCGACACCGAGCTCAGGGCCATCGCCGCGCCGGCGAAAATAGGGGAGAGCAGGATACCGAAGAACGGATAGAGCACCCCGGCCGCGATCGGGATGCCCAGCGCGTTGTAGCCGAATGCGAACGCCAGGTTCTGCTTGATGTTGCGCATCGTGGCGCGCGAGAGCGTGGCGGCGCGCGCGATGCCGCGCAGGTCGCCCTTGACGAGAGTTACGCCCGCGCTTTCCATGGCCACGTCGGTGCCGGTGCCCATGGCGATGCCGACGTCGGCTTGCGCCAGCGCCGGTGCGTCGTTGATGCCGTCGCCCGCCATCGCCACCTTGCGCCCTTCTGACTGCAGGCGTTTCACGTGACCTGCTTTGTCCGCGGGCAGCACCTCCGCCAGTGCTTCATCTATGCCGAGCTGGCGGGCGACGGTTTCGGCCGTGCGCTTTGAATCACCGGTCAGCATGAAGATCCGTATTCCCGATTGCTTGAGCGCCGCGATGGCCTCAGGCGTGTATTCCTTGATCGGGTCGGCGACCGCGGCGAGCCCCGCCGCTTTGCTATCCACGGCAAAAAACACGACAGTCTTCGCTTCGCCGCGCCAGAATTCCGCGCGCGCTTCCCAGTGTTTGGTATCGACGCCTTTTTGGGCAAGGAACGCACCGCTTCCCACCAGGACGCGCTTGCCGTCGATATCGGCCTGCACGCCGAGCCCGTTGGCGGCCTCGAATGCGCCGGCCGTCCGCGGCGCCAGTCCGCGCGCCCTTGCCCCCTCGACGATGGCAAGCGCAATCGGATGCTCGGAAAGCTGTTCCACGCCCGCGACAAGCGCAAGCGCTTCATTTTCAGGAATGCCCTCGGCCACGAAGTCGGTCAGCGCAGGGTGACCGAGCGTAAGCGTGCCGGTTTTGTCCACCACGAGCGTGTCGATGTCGCGCATGCGCTCGATCGCCTCGGCATTGCGGAACAGGATGCCGGCGCGCGCGCCTTGCCCCATGGCCACGGTCATCGAGATGGGGGTAGCGAGGCCGACGGCGCAGGGGCAGGCAATGATCAACACGGCAATGGCGTTCAGAAACGCGAACGCGAATTTCGGCTCCGGGCCGAAGAACCACCACGCGAGCGCCGTCACGATGGCGATGGCCACGACGATCTGGACGAAGTACGCCGCGATGGTATCGGCGAGCCGCTGGATCGGCGCACGCGTGCGCTGGGCCTGGGCAACCATATGAACGATCTGCGAGAGCAGGGTATCCGAGCCCACCCGCTCGGCGCGCAAGACGAGCGAGCCGTTGCCGTTCACGGTCGCGCCGGTGACCTTCGCACCCGCTGCCTTGGCTACCGGCATCGGTTCACCGGAGATCATGGATTCGTCCACCCGGCTCGAGCCTTCGAGCACCGTGCCGTCCACGGGTATTTTCTCGCCCGGCTTGACGCGCAAGCGGTCACCGACCTTTACCGTCTCGAGCGGCACCTGTTCCTCGGTCCCGTCTTCGCGCAGTCGCCATGCCACGTTGGGTGCGAGTTCCAGCAATTGCTGGATCGCCTGGCTGGTTTGCCCCATGGCGCGCAACTGCAGAACGTCGCCGAGCATCACCAGCGTCACGATCACGGCTGCCGCTTCGAAATAAGTGCCGACCGCTCCGTCGTGCTCGCGGAATTCCTGCGGGAACAGGCCCGGCGCGAGCACGGTGGCGAGGCTGAACAGGTAGGCGAGGCTCACCCCCAGCCCGATCAGCGTGTACATGTTGAGCGACCGGTGTGCGAGGGACAGCCGGAACTTGTGCAGGATCGGCCAGCCGACCCACAGCACGACCGGCGTGCCGAGCGCGAACTCGACCCAGCCGCGCGGCCGTGGCGTAAGGCCGAAAAGGTCGTGAAAACCGACCATCGGCGCCATCGCGAGCGCTACCAGCGGGATAGATAGCGCGACACCGATCCATAACCGGCGCGTGAGGTCGCGCAGCTCCGAATCGTCTACTTCGCCGGTGCCAGCGATCGGCACCAGTGCCATGCCGCACTTGGGGCACGAACCCGGCCTGTCCTGCACGATTTCCGGATGCATGGGGCAGGTGTACTGGGTACCCGCCGACGCAGCCTGGACTACAGGTGGCGCAGATTTCGCGAGGTATTTCGCCGGATCGGCTTTGAACGTGGCGAGGCAATGCTTGCTGCAGAAGTAGTACGTCGTTCCGCCATGTTCGAACGACCCCGCGGCGGATTGCGGATTCACTATCATGCCGCAGACCGGGTCTGTATGCTGTGTATCCGAGGCAGGTTGGTGCGGGTCACCGCTACTCGCATGCCCGCCGTGGTGGTGTCCGTGGTGGTTGGAATTCATCTTTGCCTGGGCCCTTGCCGGGGTCAGGACCTGGCTGGCTCGAAGACCAGGAAATACTGATTCGGGAGGAATGCGTGTTCTTGGGCGAGCACATAGCCGGCGCGCTTCATTTCGGCCTTCACGCGGTCGGGTTCAATGCGCGCGCTCTTCGGCGGGCCAACCGGAGAATCCATGCGGAAATCGATGATGGCGATGCGGCCGCCGGATTTTAAGGAATTCTGAAGTTGCCGGAAATAACGCTGGCGATCCTCAACGTGGTGATAGACATCCACGAGAACGATGAGATCCGCTTTTTCGGGAAGGCGCGGGTCTTCCGGCACTCCGGTTACTGCGGTCACATTTTTCAGCCCTTCGCGTTTCGCCCGATCGGCCAGGTGCTTGACCATGCCAGGCTCGGTATCAACGCTGTAGACACGTCCTTTCGGGAGCATGTGCGCGAACCGCATCGAGAAATAGCCGGTACCCGCGCCGATGTCCGCCACGATCGCGTCCGGTTTCAATACCAGCGCCCGGATAACGTCATGCGGCTTTTGCCACGCATCGCGTTCGGGATCATCGAAGACCTTCGCCCACTTGTCTGCATCGCCAAAACCGTGTTGATGGGTGCGAGGCGATTGCGCCGCCACGGGGTGCCACAGCAGCCCGGCACAAACTGAAAGCAATAGCGCCGCCACGGTCGAGAAAATGGAGTTTCGAACGGGGGTTCTAGGTGGTTTCCATTCACTATTCACGATTCACCATTCACGCCATTACCTTGAGATTGAGCATCATGCCGCCATCCTCGTGCTCGAGATTGTGGCAGTGGACCATGTAGACCTGGTCGCCGCGGAAGGGGTGAGAAAAGTCGATGACGATGCGCACGGTCTCGCCAGGCCACGCGAGCACCGTGTCCTTCCAGCCGAGATCGGTGGCGGCGAGACCCGCGTCCGTGACCGCCAGGCGCTTTTGCTGTTCCGGGCTATCCGCGCGCGAGATCACGCGAAACTGAAAGCCGTGGACGTGCATGGGATGCGGCATGCTTGGCGGCACGTTGCGAATGTCCCACGCCTCGACCGTTCCGCGCCGCACGGTGATCGGCGTCGATTTTTCCCGATAAGCCGTTCCGTTGATGCGCCACGCCATTTTCGCTTGATCGAGCACGATCAGGCGCGGACTGTAGGGGCTTTCCCGGACCGGATCGATACGCGACAGGGATTGGGGGATCGTGCGGTCGTAGGCGATCTTGCGCGCTACGCGAATCCTCAGCAACTCCAGTGCAGCGCCGTCGGGCTTGTCACCGCCGTGCGTCTCATGTTGGGCGTGCACGTCATGCTGTCCATGCACGCCTTGTTGGGCGTGGGCGTGTTTCATGCCGGCCATTTCCATGTGCATCGCGTCGAACGGCAGGCTCGCCAGCGTTATCGTGTCTCCGCGCGCAGCATTGCGAAGATCGAGCAGCACGTCCATTCGTTCTGCGGGCGCGAGAAAGGCCTCGTTCACCGTGCGCGGCCGGTCGAGCAGGCCGCCATCGGTGCCGATGACGTGATAGTCGAGCGGGTGCTCGCCATGGAGAAAGGCGAGCCGGTAGACACGTGCGTTGGAGCCATTGAGGATGCGGAAGCGGTAGATACGGGTTGCCGCGTCGAAGTGGGGCCGGGCGGTCCAGTTGACGAGGACTTCGCTGCCGTAGTGCCCA